>Ga0209709_10000015_pt1 | contig 152725 bp, 153 predicted proteins | sample ArcticOcean_MG_C_2_FD_187435 | JGI IMG/M metagenome (GOLD analysis project Ga0209709, IMG submission 187435) | Marine microbial communities from western Arctic Ocean - ArcticOcean_MG_CB4_136 (SPAdes) (version 2) | ecosystem: Environmental > Aquatic > Marine > Oceanic | place: Arctic Ocean...
TACATCTAATGATTGAACTAAGCTCTTAAAATCTGGATCATTAAGATCTAAGGGTTTAATTGTTCTAAGATTTAACTCTTGTGCAACTATAGACACTTCGCTGGGATCTGTGCTTGAGCCCCTTTTACTTCTTTTATCAGGTTGTGATATAACTAAACTAATATTAATACCATCTAAATACAGTCTTTTAAGTATCTTTGCAGACGGGGCCGGGCTTCCAGCAAATATTATATTCATTATCAGTAAGTTCCTCTAAAATCTTCTAAAGTCTTCTAAAAGAAGCTATTTAGTAGCTTTGCTCTTTAAACGGGCCCTTTTTAATGGACTCAGATAGTCAACTAACAATTTTCCCTGCAAATGATCTATCTCGTGCTGTATACATACTGCCAAAAGTCCCTGAGGATTGTCTTCGTGCTCATTTCCTTTTACATCTAACCAATTTAGTTGGATTTTATCAGGACGAGTTACCTCAACGCTTGCACCAGGAATAGAAAGACAACCTTCCTCACAAGGAACAAGACTTTTGTTGTCTAATACCTTCACAATAGGATTTACAAAGATAAGCGGCTCATCTCTTTCTTCACTAATATCTATAACAACTAATCTAATATGAAAATCTACCTGAGTTGCCGCCAAACCAATCCCATTTTCTGCATACATAGTTTCTAGCATATCTTTTGAGAGATTATCGAGACTTTTGTCGAATTTAGTTACAACTTCTGCCACAGTTCTTAAACGCGGATCTGGGTATTTTAATATTTTCATAATAGACATATTGGCTTATTATAATCTCTTAATTTATAATCTGCATTATTAAAGAGGTAATTGTAAATATGACAAATAATAGCATCGATGTAGCAGTAGTAATGGGATCTGATTCTGATTTGCCTGTTGTAAGTGAGGTTTTCAAGATTTTTGATCAATTTGGGGTTAAATACAGTAAAAGTGTACTTTCGGCTCATAGAAGCCCTCATCAAGTCATAGAGCTGATCAAAACATCTGAATCGAATGGGTGTAAGGTTTTCATTGCAGCAGCCGGAATGGCGGCACATTTAGCAGGCGCAGTTGCAGCACATAGTTATAAACCTGTAATAGGTATCCCAATTGAATCCGGCGGGCTTGGAGGTTTAGATGCACTATTATCGACAGCACAAATGCCCCCAGGCATTCCTGTTGCAACAGTTGCAATTGGGAAAGCTGGCGCTAAGAATGGTGCAATTTTAGCTATACAAATGATAGCAATTTCAGACAACGATATGGCGCAAAAACTAAGTGATTACAGAACGAATTTAACTAACGAAGTCTTGGAAAAAAACAAGAATTTAAATGCATAATTTGTGAGAGTTTTCTTATCTCAGAGTGACGCTTCTGAGTGGCTAAAAAAAGGAAAAATATTAATATATCCCACAGAGGGTGTATGGGGCATTGGTTGTGATGCATTTAATAAAGACGCTGTTGCAAGAGTCTATGAATTAAAGCAAAGACCGGCAGATAAAAGCTTAATTCTTTTATGCAAAAGCTTGGGAGCAATGAATAATTATTTAGCACCCTTAGCACAAAAAGACATTGATTTTATAAAGACTCTGGGTGTAAATCCTACAACTATATTATATGAATATGATCCAGAAAGGATGCCAAATCATCTGCAGAATAAAAGTGGTAAATTAGCTATACGAGTAAGTACTCACTATCATATAAAATCACTAATTGATGGATTTAATAATCCAATTATTTCTACATCTGCAAATATATCAGGTACAAAAATATCAATGGATATTGATGAAATAAAAAATAATTTTGATTTTAGTGATGTTGCATTTTATAACAAACCTATTGGAATTTTAAATAGACCTACCTCTATAATAGATCTACAAACTCAAGAGGTCATAAGGGCTTGATGATTAAACAACTAGAAGCACATTTTCAAGAAATACAAAATGAAATCATAGATCATTATTGTGACTTTGAAACTAAAAAATCTTGTACTATTTCTGATGATAATTGGACAAGGGCAAAAGGAGGAGGAGGCAGAACTTTTGTCATAGAAAACGGAAGATTTTTTGATAAAGCTGCAGTAAATTTTTCTTCTATTTCTGGAACAAAATTACCTGAATCAGCAAGAGAATATATAAAGAATAAAAAAGCAATTTCTTATAAAGCAATGGGTGTATCTGTTATCACCCATCCAAAGAATCCATTTATTCCAACAAGCCATATGAATATAAGATTATTCCTACTCCTAAATAATAAAAAAGAAATCATTGAGTGGTGGGTAGGAGGTGGTTATGACCTCACTCCATATTTTGCATATGAGAAAGATTGTTTGATGTGGCATAGGGATGCAAAACTTAATTTTGATCATTTTAATAAGAAATATTACAAAAAATTTGCAAAAAACTGTGACGACTATTTCTTTTTGCCGCATAGAAACGAAAAAAGGGGTATTGGAGGGGTATTTTTTGATAATTTCAATGATTTAGAGTTAGATGCATCTATAAAATTGCTAAAAAATACAGCTAGAACCTACTTAAAAAGCTACTTAAAGATAATAGGCCTAAGGAAAAGTCGTAAATATTCATCTAAAGATAAAGATTTTCAAGAGTACAGAAGAGGAAGATATGCTGAATTTAACCTTTTATTTGATAGAGGCACCTCTTTTGGACTCCAGTCTGGTGGAAGAGTCGAGTCAATCCTTGCTTCACTGCCTCCAAAAGCTTCCTGGGTCTATAAAAAAGATAAATCTTTTGAAAAAAATGAAAAAAATCTATTATTAAGCCTAAAAAAGAAATGGAGAGGTTAAAATTTATAAATAATGTCTAAATTATATAAATTAGGAGTTATAGGCTCTCCTATAGATCACTCTTTATCCCCATTTATACATTCACGATTTGGCAGGCAGGAAAATATAAATTTAGATTACAGGGCTTATAAAGTTGAAGATGAAAACCTAGAAGCCTTTGTCAAAGAATTTTTTCTCTCAAAAGACGCTAAAGGACTAAATATAACCTTGCCTCATAAAAAATCTGTAGCAAGAATAATTAAAAATCTTTCTGATGAGGCATCTTTTATAGATGCAGTAAATACAATCAATAAAATCTCAAATAAATTACATGCTTTATCCACAGATGGTGAAGGCCTTATTAAGGACATGGATGAAAAAAATATTAAGATTAAGAATCAAAATATATTGGTTCTTGGTGCGGGAGCAGCTGTTGAAAGTGTTCTATTTAAAATTATCCAATCCAAACCTAAATCTATAACTTTAATTAACAGGACAGAGGAAAAGTCTAAAAAGCTGCATTCTAAATATTTGCACATGATCGATATATCTCTTGGACTAGGAGCTAATAATTATGATTTGGTTATAAACGGGTCATCTGCTGGGCTCACTGGTAATTTTTTACCACCAGAAGATACTTTTTTTAACGAGAAAACAGTTTTTTATGACCTTAACTATTCATTAACAGGAACAGCATTTTGTAATTGGGCAGATAATATTTCTGATCATTCTTATGACGGCATGGGTATGTTGATATCTCAGGCTGCACTATCTTTTTATGAGTGGTTTGGTGTGTTGCCATCAACAACAAGCATTGCTGATGAGCTTAGAGATTTAAGAAATTGAAAAAGTTTATACAATTCATAGCTGGGGCGATCTGCCCAAGCTGCTCAGAGCAAGACTCGATAGCAATTCATCAAGATGATGATGAGATATACTGCGCTAAATGTGGCTATAAAGAATTTAGACCTGGTTCTACAAAAGATCCAAAAAAAATGACTACAATTAAAGCAGTTAATGTTGTTGATATAACAGATTTTAATAAGACTAAAAAGTAGTAATTTATTCCCCAAAGTTATAGAATACACGGAAATTAAGCCATAAGAATTGAGTAACTTTTTATGGCATCAAAGGTTCTATAAAAAACTAGTTATAAGGGACATACATGACTAATGTTAGAAGTTTAATTTTTTCAATTAAAAAACAATTTACAGTTATATTATTTGCGCTTTCCAATAAAGCTTCGGCTGAGTGGGATGACTTAAATATGACGCAGGGAGCAACTGCAATAAGTAGAGAGGTCTATGACCTGCATATGCTTATTTTTTGGATTTGTGTTGTTATAGGCGTCTTAGTATTTGGAGTCATGTTTTACTCAATGTATGCATATACCAAAAAGAAGAATCCTGTTGCAGCTACATTTCATGAGAATACAAAGGTTGAGCTAGCATGGACAATTATTCCTTTTTTAATTCTTATTGCTATGGCTGTTCCAGCATCCAAAACTCTTCAATCTATTTATAACGATGAAGCTGGCGATATTAATATTCAAGTAATTGGTCATCAATGGAAGTGGCAGTACAGATATCTCGAAGATGATGTTAACTTTTTTGCAAACCTATCAACTGATCTCGATGAAATATATAACAAAGTTCCTAAGGGTGAAAACTATCTTCAAGAAGTTGATGAAATAGTAGTAATCCCAGTTGGCAAAAAAGTTAGATTTCTTATAACAGCAAATGATGTTATCCATTCATGGTGGGTGCCTGCATTTGCCATAAAACAAGATGCTATCCCTGGTTTTATAAATACTGCTTGGACTATTGTTGATGAGCCCGGACTATTCAGAGGAAAATGCACAGAGCTGTGCGGAAAAAATCATGGCTTTATGCCCATTGTAGTTAAGGCTGTTGAGCAAGATGAGTACGATCTTTGGATAAAAGAAAAACAAGCAGGAGCAATAGCTTTGGCTGAATTAACAGAAAAAGACTGGACAGCTGCAGAGCTTGTAGAAAGAGGTGAATCTCTATATATAAAGAACTGTGTAGCATGTCATGGACCTAATGGTGCAGGTGTAACAGGAATTTTTCCTGCTCTGGCAGGAAGTGACATAGTTTTAAATAATAAAACTCGCCAAATAGAAATTTTGATGGAAGGAGTTCAAGGAGCCGCAATGCAATCTTATGCAGAACAACTTGCTGAAGTTGATATGGCAGCCGTTATTACTTACACAAGAAGGTCTTGGGGTAATGCTGAGAAAGGGGATGGAGAAATTGTTGTTCCCAAAGATATAGTTGAATATAAGAAAGCAAAAATTTAGTATTAAAAGAGGAAATATATGAGCGCTGTAATAGAAAATCACCATGACGATCATCATCATGGTCCTGCAAAAGGTTTAAAAAGATGGTTTTATACAACTAACCATAAAGATATAGGAACACTATATCTGTGGTTTAGTTTTGCTATGTTCCTCATTGGTGGAGCTATGGCAATGATTATCAGAGCCGAGCTTTTCCAGCCAGGCATGCAAATTGTTGAGCCTGAATTCTATAATCAAATGATCACCTTGCACGGGTTAATTATGATTTTCGGTGGAGTTATGCCAGCCTTTGTTGGTCTTGCTAACTGGCTAGTTCCTATGATGATAGGTGCACCAGATATGGCATTGCCTAGAATGAATAATTTAAGTTTTTGGATATTACCTTTTGCATTCTTTATTCTTCTATCTTCATTATTTATGGAGGGTGGAGCTCCTAATTTTGGTTGGACGTTTTATGCGCCTCTTTCAACTACTTATGCCCCTCCAAGCACAACCTTTTTTATATTCTCTGTTCATATAATGGGTGCATCATCAATAATGGGCTCAATTAATGTCATAGTAACAATCATGAACATGAGAGCTCCAGGAATGGGGCTTATGAAAATGCCTCTTTTCGTATGGTCCTGGTTGATTACTGCATACCTACTAATTGCAGTTATGCCAGTTCTTGCAGGCGCAGTAACTATGATGTTAATGGATATCCATTTTGGAACTAGTTTCTTTAATGCAGCAGGTGGCGGAGACCCAGTTCTATTCCAGCATATATTTTGGTTCTTCGGACATCCAGAAGTCTATATTATGATTCTTCCAGCTTTTGGAATTGTTTCTCATATTATTGAGACCTTCTCTAGAAAACAGTTATTTGGATACTCATCTATGGTTTGGGCGATGCTATCAATTGCTATCCTTTCTTTTGTAGTATGGGCGCATCATATGTTTACAGTTGGCATGCCTCTTGCGGCAGAATTATTTTTCATGTGGTCAACAATGCTTATCGCCGTTCCAACTGGAGTAAAAGTATTTAATTGGATAGCAACTATGTTTAGGGGCTCAATAACATTTGAAACACCTATGTTATTTGCATGTGCATTTGTTGTGTTATTCACCCTTGGTGGCTTTTCTGGGTTAATGCTTGCCATTACTCCAGCTGATTTTCAGTATCACGATACATACTTTGTTGTAGCTCATTTTCATTACGTATTAGTTCCTGGAGCTATCTTCTCAATAATGGCAGCAGTCTATTACTGGATACCTAAATGGACTGGCAACATGTATGACGAAAGACTTGGAAAACTTCATTTCTGGCTTTCATTTGTTGGTGTAAATGTAACATTCTTCCCACAGCATTTTATCGGCTTGGCTGGCATGCCAAGACGTGTTCCAGATTACGCGTTGCAATTTGCAGACTGGAATATGGTTTCAACAGCCGGAGCATTCTTATTTGGTTTTTCACAAGTATTCTTCTTATTTATTGTTATTAAGACAGTAGTGGGTGGAAAGAAAGCAACTGCTCAGGTATGGGAAGGTGCTAGAGGTTTAGAATGGACAGTTGATTCACCTGCTCCTTATCATACATTTACCACACCACCTAAAGTAAGCTAATTATGGGTAATAAGAGAAAGACTATATTAAAACTTTCAGCCGCAGTGGCGGGAATGTACTTATTCTCTTTTTTACTTGTGCCTTTATATGATGTTTTTTGTGATATTACAGGCCTAAATGGCAAAGTTGCTCAATCAACGAATGCAGAGTCATCAATATCTGTTGAAGGAAGAGAGATAAGTCTTCAATTTATCTCACATAATAATGCAGGAATGCCTTGGGTATTTAAGCCATCAAAAAAAGTTTCAAAAATAAAAACGGGGACACTTTATGAGGCTACATTTTATGCAAAGAATACTACTGATAAAATGATGACTGGTAGAGCTGTTAATAGCGTTGCTCCGTCAAATGCAAAAGATTATATTAAAAAAATAGAATGTTTTTGTTTTGCTGAAGGCATAGAGCTTATGCCAGGTGAAGAGATACTCCTTCCAATCAAAATGGTTGTTGATAATGAGCTGCCTAAAAATATTAAGAATATAGTTCTTTCTTATACTATCTTCGATAGTAATATAGAACACAGTATTACAATGGATCACGATAGTGATCTCGCGGGGTCTTAAGATATGAGTGGTGGAAATTATTACGTACCAGATTCAAGCAGATATCCAATTTTTGCTGCTGTCTCTTTATTTCTTCTTGTTATGGGAGCAGGTGGAACAATAAATGGAGTAGCTAACGGCTCTACAGTTTTATATATAGGCTTTGCAACTATGGCTGTGACAATGTTTTTCTGGTTTAGAACAGTTGTTCAGGAACATCTAGCAGGTCTTGATAGTGCTCAGTTAAAAAAATCTTATGTATTTGGTATGGCATGGTTCATTTTTTCTGAGGTTATGTTCTTTGGAGCATTTTTTGGCGCTTTATTTTATGTAAGAAATTTTGCAGTGCCATGGTTAGCAGGTGAGGGAGAGAAAGGCGCACCAATTGCATTTGTTCAAGAGATGGGCGTAGACTTTTGGACTGGATTCCAAAATACGTGGCCAGTTATAGCTACTCCAGATGCTGGAGATGCATACGAGATGGCTGATAAAAGTATGGCTTTTCCTGGTTGGTCGCATGTTGCTGAGTGGTTACCTCTTTGGAATACAATCATTCTTCTAAGCTCAAGTGTTACCGTACATTTTGCTCATCTAGGTTTAAAAAATGGAAGCAGAAAAGCTTTTAATAGATGGCTTGGTGCAACAGTCGGCTTAGCTGTAATATTTTTAGGACTCCAAGCTGCAGAATACTATGAAGCATATGCACATTACGGACTAACCCTTAATTCTGGAATATACGGATCTACATTCTTTATGTTAACTGGGTTTCATGGCTTCCATGTTTTTCTTGGTTGTTGCATGCTTTCAGTGATGCTTGTTAGATCAGTATTCTTTAATCATTTTGAAACACATGACCATTTTGGTTTTGAAGCAGCATCATGGTACTGGCACTTTGTAGATGTTGTTTGGGTAATGTTATTTTTCTTTGTATATATAATCTAATTAACTTGGTCCCAAGGAACGCTATTACCTAGCTGCCCTGTATAAAGACCATACGTAATTAAAATTATTAATAAGATACCAAGACTAACTCTAGCTCCTAAACCATAAACAGTTCTTTTGCTTTCGGTTAAGCCCTGATCCTTCAAGAGAAAGAATAGGCTACTACCTAAACTTAAAAGGATTAAAGCGATTACAATGAATATTGTAGTTTTTAATAACATCTTGCGAGTATTGTAAAACATAGTTTTTTTTTTAGATATGACTAGAAACCAATCTTTTAATCCAGGTACAAAAATCTCTGTATTTTTTATCTTTTTTGCAACTGTATTTTTTGCACTAGGCGTATGGCAGATAGAAAGAGGTCAAAATAAACAACAAGTATTAGATGCATTTAACTCAGCCATGAAAGCTGAACCTTCCCCACTTAGCTCAAACTCAAAAAAATGGCAGCGTGTATATGTATCTGGAACATTTGATGAATCACGTCAAATTTTAATTGACAACACAATTTTTAGAGGTCGCGTAGGTTTTAAAGTTTTTACTCCTTTTATCTTAAAGTCATCAGAGCAATTACTGCTTGTTGATAGAGGCTGGATACAACAAGAAGACTTTAGAGTAAATTTACCAGCCATACCTATCAAAAGCCTATCTGCAGACCTTAGTGGGTTACTTGTAAAACCAGAGCTTGGCTTTGTTCTGTCTGATGAGTTAATTTCAGGCCCATGGCCAAAGATAAGCCAAACCCAATCATTGAATTATATTGTAAAAGAATATCCCGAAGAGCTTTATCCTTTTGTATTAGTCGCTGAACCAACATTTCAAGATGCCTTGAATTATATGGAAGTTATACCAACCAATATGCCTCCTGTAAAACACTATGGATATGCACTTCAGTGGTTTACTATGTTTCTTGTTTTATGTGGGATGTATATATATTTCGGTTTCAAAAATAAAAATTATGAAAAATAAAATAGCATTAATCTTTATCTTATTAACTCCTATTCTTATCGTAGCTCTATCTTCTATATATTTTAGTATGGGATATTCACCAGAAGGTACAAAAAATGAAGGCATATTCTTTAATGAATACTTTGATGTATCAGATATGGAAATTTATACAGAGGATAAAAAAATATCATTTCAAGACGGCAAATGGATTCTCGGTGTTTACATAACAGATGCAGATAAAGCAAAAAACTCTTTATATCTTATGCGTCAATTAAATGTTGCCTTAAATAGAGATATTTTTAGGGTTAAAAGAGCGGCTTTTTATAATAATAAAGAATTAGAAGCAGCTATAAAAAATACAAAGAGCGAATATCCCAGAATAGGCATCTATAAAGATCCTTCAAATATTTTCTTTAACTCTTTACAAAACAATTCTGATCTAGATCTTACTCTAGATAATCCAATTTTTGTTATAGATCCTTACGGAAGAGTTGTTATGTACTTTAATGTTGATCTTGATCCTAAGAAAATCTTAAAAGATTTGAAGGTATTAATTTAATGACATACATAAGAAATTTATCTCTATTTGGCGTTTTATTTGGTTTTGTTGTAGTCGCACTTGGTGCTTGGACTAGATTAGTAGATGCCGGTCTAGGCTGTCCAGACTGGCCTGGGTGTTATGGGTTTGTTGTTTTTCCTACGAGTGAATTAGATGTAGCGATTGCAGAACAGCGCTTCCCTCAATTTCCATATGACATTAATAAAGCAATACCAGAAGTAGTTCATAGATATTTTGCTGCTACATTAGGGTTAGTTGCCATAGTACTTTCTTTCTTATCTTTTAAACAAAGAAAAGACATTAATATTAGATACTGGTGTCTTGGGTTACTTGTATTTATATGTTGCCAGGGAGTATTTGGTTATCTTACTGTTAGCTTAAAACTCTTACCGATAATAGTTACAGGCCATCTCTTTGGTGGATTTATTACTGTATCGTTATTCTTCTTTATCTTTATTAGGGCAGGAAATTTTGCTTCATTAAATACCTTTAATATCCAAAAAGTTAAATATATTGCATTAACTTGCTTAGCCTTGCTCTTAGTTCAAATATTTTTAGGTGCCTGGACAAGTACCAATTATGCTTCACTAGCGTGCCCGGATTTTCCCACCTGCCAGGGTTCTTTTTCTCCTGATATGGATTTCAAGAATGGATTTAGTTTTAATCAAGAGGTTGGGCCCAATTACTTATATGGGTTACTAGATAATCCTTCCAGAGTTGCAATTCATTATTCTCACAGGGTGACCGCTTTAATTTTAATGCTCGCATATTTAATATTAATATCCAAACTTTGGTTTACAGCGGCAGCTCCATTAGCATCTTCAGTTGGCGTGATACTACTAACTCAAATATCATTAGGTATCATGAATGTTGTATATGTTTTACCTCTTTATATTGCTATAGCGCATAATCTAGTAGCTGCATTACTTTTAATCATAACGCTAACAATTAATTATTTAGCCTGGAAAAGATGACTATAGTTAGAAATTACTACGAACTCTGTAAACCCAATGTTGTATTGATGATGTTGCTCTGTGCACTTGTGGGGATAGTTCTTGCTAGCGAAACTTTAGTTCCACTGATAGATATTATTGTTCCTTTAATAGGCATCGGGTTATGTTCGGGCTCAGCGGCTGCTATTAATCAGATCATAGATAGAGAAGCTGATGCTGAAATGGATAGAACAGACAAAAGACCAATACCGCAGGGTGAAATTTCTGTTAGAAACGCTTCCATTTTTGCTCTAACGATTGGACTGCTTGGGGCAGCAATACTTATATTTCTTGTTAACAGCTTAACAGCCATTCTTACAATCTTGGCTTTAGGCGGTTATGCCTTTATCTATACAATCTATCTCAAAAGAGCAACACCACAAAATATAGTCATTGGTGGATTAGCTGGCGCAGCTCCACCTTTGCTTGGATGGGCATCAGTTACTAACACGATTGAACCAAATGCTCTTTTACTTGTTTTGATAATATTTATTTGGACTCCACCACATTTTTGGGCTTTAGCAATTTATAGGAAAGATGATTACGCAAAGCAATCAATACCAATGCTCCCAGTAACTCATGGCGTAGCTTTTACCAAGCTACAAATAGTTCTCTATACCATTATTTTATTTTTAGTTAGCCTATTCCCATACATTGTTCTTATGTCTGGAACAATTTACTTGGTATCAGCACTTATTCTTAGCTCACTTTTTCTTTTTTATTCAGTTCGATTATATTTAAGTGATGATGATAAATATGCAATGCAGACTTTCTGGTTTTCGATTTACTATATATTTCTAATCTTTATTGCCTTAATAGTAGATCATTTTATTTATATATAAATGCAGAAAGCTATTAAAGTAAATCTCGCACTTATAATTATTTTTATCCTTACCGTACTGGTACTTTTTATTAATAATTTAACTACACCCAGAACACTTTCGAATCAGGAATTACTAGTTAACGGGTTATTTCTATTCCAAGAGCCTAAGCAGATATCTAATTTCTCTTTTGAATCATCAAATAATAAAATCTTCACTAAAGATGATTTAATCGGAAAGTGGTCAGTCCTATATTTTGGTTTCTCAAGATGCCCGAATGAGTGCCCTGTAGCAATGTATGAATTATCAAAACTCGTAGATGTGCTAAGAGATAAAGATTTTTACTTAGATGATAAGCAGTGGGTCCTTGTAACTATTGATCCAGAAAGAGACACTCCAGCAATTATTGACACATATGCAAAGGGGTTTGATCCAGAATTTATTGGCCTAAGCTCAAGCAGACCAATGCTATTAAACCTTGCGACCCAGCTTGCTGTAAATAATAAAATGCCGCCAATGAACAATGAAGATGATAACCATGATCATCTAGATGCTCATGTAAATAATATTATTTTAATAAATCCTGAAGGAAAGTTCGTAGGATTTTTTAGACCGCCATTTGATATTTCCAGGTTATCACTAACCTATCAATCGGTAACTCAGCCTAACTAAGGAGATTCTGGCAGATTTTCATAGCTTAGATCGTTATATGGGTTTTGAGCTCCAATAGCATCTGGATGGACAACCGATATATCAATATCACTTCCATAATCACCAGAAATAAAACCAGCTACTGTATTTTTTGGAGCAATATAGATAGTTGCGAATCTTCCATTTTTTGCATAAACCAATGTGACTTCTTCACCAACTTTAGATGAAACAAGTACCCAGCCCGTTGTAAGAGTTTCAGTCCCATAAAAGATAAGGTTTTCTGCAGGACTAAAGCCTGATGTCAACATAATTCTTCCAGAAATAGATTCACCAGTTCCTAATAAGACAGTTGGAGCTTTAACAATTTCAGCATCTGTAGGCAAAGGAAAGTCCTCTAAAAGATAGGCAATTACTTTTCTTTGATTGGCTTGATATTCATCAGTGATAAGCGCACAGCCAGAAAATAAGATGGTTGAAAATAGGAGCGTTAAAAGTGTTTTATTTTTCATATTTAAATTATGACAGCTTCTGTAATTTTTTTCATTACTAAGCTACATATTAATGATAACTTTTCCTTTAGCCTTTCTATTTGCTAAATGCGAGAAAGCTTCAGCAGAGTCTTCTAATGCGTATCTTTGCGAAACCTCAGGATTAATTTTTCCTTCAGCATGCAGTTTGAATAATTCATCAAAATTCTTTTTATTTTCATCTGGGAATAAGCCAACCCATGCTCCCCAAAAAACACCAACAATTTGGCATCCTTTTAAAAGCGTTATATTCAGTGGAATTTTTGGTATTTCGCCTGCAGCGAAGCCAATAACTAGATACCTACCTTCCCAAGCAGTTGCTCTAAGACAAGGTTCAGCGTAACTATCACCAACTGGGTCATAAACAACATTTGCACCCATTCCGCCTGTTAATTCTTTAATCTTGTTTGATAATTGCTTTTGCTGATCTCTATCAAGATTACCACTTGGATATATAAAACCCTCATCAGCCCCATGAGCCATACACATATCAATCTTATCTTGAGTAGATGCGGCTGCAATTACTTTTGCACCCATAGCTTTCCCAAGCTCTATAGCAGCTATACCTACTCCACCCGAGGCACCAAGAACCAGCAAGGTTTCACCTGGTTGGATATTTGCTCTTTGCTTAAGTGCATACAGACTAGTTCCATAGGTCATTGATAGAGCTGCTGCTGAATCGTAATCCATTGAGTCGGGTATTAATGTGCAGCTACCTTCATGAGCTAATATCTTTTCTGCAAAAGCTCCCGTTCCAGTCATAGCAAAAACTTTATCACCAACTTTAAATTTAGTTACATCTTCGCCGATTTCTGAAATAATTCCGGCTGATTCACCGCCTGGAGTAAAAGGTAGAGGCGGCTGATATTGATAAAGTCCTTGAATCATCAAAACATCAGGAAAGTTTATACTGCCTGATTTAACATCTATGACAACATGCCCAGGAATAGCTGAAGGTGATTCAACCTCATTTATTTCAAGTTTATCTGGCCCACCCATTTCAACACACTGCAAAGCTTTCATTATTTATCTCCTATATTTGCGAATTATATTGTTCAACATAAGCCTCAATATCTTTATGAGGGTTATCTTCAATATCTTTAAATCTTTTCAAAGACTCTTCTTTTTCTAATTCAAGATAGCTTAAATCTAAAGAGTTATTTTGCCTCAATTCATTAGTATTTTGCATACTTTTTTCAAAGGCCACATCATGAAAACTTTTATTATCTTTAACACTTCTTAATATAGCAGCGCTTTGATTCTCCATATTAGTAATAGTTCTTAGGGCCTTAGAATAATCATCATTATCACCATCTAAGTTTTTTGCTAATAATTCAAGTTCGTTAACAAGATCAACCATAGCACTTCCACTAGTAACCATCTTGCCTTTAAATAAAATCATGGTTGAATTATTTCGACCGGAAGCCACCATATCAGTATGATTTTTTTGTAATTGGATATTTTCTTCATCAGTTAGCTCCGGACTCTCGCTGACAAAACAATGTATTAAGAATAAATCTATTAAACGCATTTGATCTTTAGAAATGCCCCCAAGAGTATCTGGACTTATATCAACACCCCTTACTTCAACATACTCAATACCATATTCTTTCAATGCATTAGATGGCCTAAGGCCATCTGAAGACGTTCTTTTAGGTCGAATAGTATCGTAAAGCTCATTTTCAATCTGAATAATTCCATCTGATATCTGATGCCTATTACCAGCATCATCATATAAGCCAAGATCTTTAAAATCTGGGTGTGGCATCTTAATACCCTTATTAACTGATTCTATAAAACCAGCTAAGGAGTTATATCTAATTCCAAGTGATGTTTGAATTGGACTTTGATAACCAATATTACTCATCCTTAAAGAGGTAGCATTAGGCAAAAAGACATCGTCAGCATTTAGCTCATCAAGATCATGGCTTCTTCCAGATACATAGGATTTATCAGCGACAGGAGATGCTGATAACTGAGCTAAGATAAACCAAAAATTTCTTTTAAAATTCCTAATAAGCCTAAGATATAAATCATCAACCATGTCTTGAGTGTATTCATCACCCAAAAGATTCTTATAACAAGCTGCATCAATTGAAAAATTATAATGAATTCCTGAAACACATTGCATGATAGAACCATATCTTGCTCTTAAACCTTTTCTATATATATGCTTGAGCATTCCTGAATCATTTGTTCCGTAATTAGCAATATTAATATCAGATTCTTTTTCTATCCTACAAGGCATCGAGTGCGCCCATAAGTACTCATCTTCATCAATATTTTGGGCTGTAAATACATGAAGGTCTTGAAGACAAGAATATAAATCATCAACATTATCAAATTTAGGCGTGACTAGTTCAATTAAAGCCTCAGCAAAGTCAGTAGTTATATACGGATTAGTTAAAGGAGAGCCAAGCGCTTCTGGATGAGGACGATTTGAAATAGAGCCATCTTTTGAAACTCTTAAAGTTTCACGTTCAATACCTCTATTAAATTTAAGATTTTTTAATGAAGTTTTTTCATTCCAGCGCTTAAGTTGGCTAAGAAAACTTTCATCAAACATTAAAAACCCGGGCCAGCTTTTACTATCTCATCACTTACATCAAAATTTTTGAAGTTTTCTTCAAACTCAGCAACAACCCGTTTTACAGTTTGCTCATATGCGTCTTGGTCAGCCCATGTTTTCACGGGATTAAGTAGATCAGTTTTAACACCCTCAACCATCAAAGGAACTTCTAGATTTAGCCCAGGAATGCTTTGTGTTTCAACGCCTTCTAACTCACCATTTTGAATAGCATTAACAACCCTTCTTGTTGTAGGTATATCAAAACGTTTACCAACACCATGAGAACCACCCGTCCAACCAGTATTCACAAGATAAACCTTAGAACCAAATGCTTCTACTCTTTTCATTAAAAGGTCAGCATAAACTCCAGCTGGTCTTGGAAAGAAAGGAGCGCCAAAACAAGTTGAAAAAGTAGACTCAATCGCTGAAGTAGAACCAACCTCTGTTGAACCAACCTTGGCTGTATAGCCGCTTAGAAAATGATAGGCAGCTGCTTCTTTAGATAATATAGATACAGGAGGAATAATTCCGGTTAGATCGCAAGTAAGGAAAATAACCGAATCAGGCTCACCAGCAGCATTTTCTGGAATTGCGTCATTAATAAATGCTCGTGGGTAACAACACCTTCCATTTTGAGTAAGGGTTACGTCTGAATAGTCGGGAGTTCCTGCATCATTTAAGACAACATTCTCTAGTATGCTGCCGCTTTTAATAGCATTCCAAATAACAGGTTCATTTGCTTGAGAGAGATCAATAGTTTTTGCATAGCAACCCCCTTCAAAATTAAAAACAGAGCCTTCTGCCCATCCATGCTCATCATCGCCAATCAAAGAGCAGGAAGGATCAGCAGAAAGGGTTGTTTTCCCTGTTCCAGAAAGCCCGAAGAAAAGAGCTACCTTGCCATCAGCATTAACATTTGCTGAACAATGCATTGGTAACACGTCTTTTTCTGGCATTAAAAAATTTTGAATACTAAACATAGATTTTTTCATTTCGCCTGCATACTTCATGCCAGCAATAAGAACTTTTCTTCTAGCAAAATTAATTATTACGCAACCTTCAGAATTAGTTCCATCTTCAGTAGGAACGCATTCATAGTTTGCAGCACTCATGATTTCCCACTCTTTTTTTGCAGACAGATTATATTGTTCAGGCATTATAAAAATTAGTTTCGAAAACAAGCTATGCCACGCAGTCTCAGTCGTAACTTTGACTGGAAGGTAGTGATCAGAATGAGCGCCAACATGTACTTTAGTGAGGTATCTATTTTTTTCTGCTAAATAGGTTTCCACTTTGTCCCATAAAGCATCAAATTTATCAGCTTCAAAAGGCTTATTTACTTTGCCCCAATCTATAAGATCTTCTGTTCCAGGCTCTTTTACAATAAATCTATCATTAGGGCTTCTACCAGTTCTCTCACCCGTAATAGCAGTCAATGCTCCATTATCAGCCAAGACAGCTTCATTGTTGCCTAAAGCCTTCTCAATTAGCTCTTCATTGGTAAGCTCGAAGATTTCTGATGTATTTATTTCCATGTTCATATTTTTAGTTACCAAATCATTTTATAGGACTAAGAGAGTTCAATAAATATATTAAACAATAATAATCAGCCTTATTTTGTAGTGAAGTTAATCTTAATAGGATTTAAAAGTCAATAATATAGGTTTTTGCAGTAACTTAAAGGCTTAAAAAGCTATTATTATGTAGTTTTACTACCAAATTTAAGCTTTCCAAGAGTAGATATTAAATAAATAATAAAAAATACCAAACCCCATTCTGCAAAATTAAATATAAACCTCCAGCTTTCCTCAGCACATGCTGGTCCGCCCTTAAAAGCATTTGCAAGACCACCAAACAGTCCAAAATATTCAATTTGAGTTTCAAGAGGCATATCACAACCCATTGGCAACATAGCAATTTCTTCAGGTGTTAGATTTTGTAGATATATTATTTTTAAAGAAACGATAATTCCATAAGCCGAGGCAAACGCTACTATTAACTTGTTTAGGACATAAAACCTTTTCAAGAAATACCCAATCAGCGACATGAGAGCAATTACACCAAAAATATATCTTGTTAATATACATAACGGGCAAGCTCGAAGATTTAATAGAGTGTCTAATAAAATAGCTAATAAGATAATTAAGCTTGAACCTAAAAAAGATGCAATTTCAAAATGATTTCCATACACATTTTTTACTATATTTATAATTTTTTGAAACATATTTACTTATATATCCTTTCTTGTATAGAGATTAAAAAATACCAATGACATAATAGATTTTAACTTAACTATAAATGAAAAACAGAATATTCATCATCGACGGCTCTTCCTATTTATATAGGGCTTATCATGCTATGCCGCCTTTAACCACATCAACAGGCAAGCCAACTGGTGCTGTAAAAGGCGTCACTAATATGTTGATGAATTTAAAGAAAGAGAGCGAAGGCTCGCCAATTATCGTGGTCTTTGATGCTAAAGGAAAAAACTTTAGACACAAAGTTTATGATGACTATAAATCAAATAGACCGCCGATGCCTGATGATTTAAGAGAGCAACTCCAGCCAGTTAAGGATATCTGCAAGGCTATTGGGTTTCCCTTGTTAGAGGTTGAGGGGGTTGAGGCTGATGATGTAATTGCTACGCTCGTTTCAATGGCTAGAAAAAAAGATTTTTATAGTGTCGTCTCTAGCTTAGATAAAGATCTGATGCAGCTAGTTGAAGATCCTTTTACTACATTAATGAATACTATGACTCACAAAACCTTTAATGAGACTATGGTATTTGAAAAATTTGGTGTTAAACCAAGTCAAATTAGAGACATGTTAGCTTTGGTCGGCGACTCTTCAGATAATATACCCGGGGTCCCAAAAGTTGGTCAGAAGACAGCAGCAAAATGGCTTAATGAATTTACAGATCTCCAGACTATTAAGGCTAATGCTGAATCCTTCCCTGGAGTGGTTGGAAATAATCTAAGAGAATTTCTGCCTAATCTCGATAGGAATATTGAGCTTGTATCTTTAAAGAGTGATCTAGATCTAAAAACAGATTTTGAAAGTTTATTAGTTTTAAATAATGACGATGAAGCTTTAGCTGAACTATATTTAGAATTTGAGTTTAAGCCTTTAAAAAATAGCCCAGTTAAAAAAACTGCTGAAGAAGTTGCTGTTGTTAATAGCCAATACGAAACCCTAGATACAATAGAGCAATTAGAGGCCTGGGCGAAACAGTTAGATAAATGCACTGCTTTTGCCATAGATTCTGAGACTTCATCTCTAGATACTATTTCAGCAAATCTGCTTGGAATTTCATTGTCTGTTGAAGAAGGCAAAGGTTGTTATATACCTATTGGCCACGATTATGAGGGCGCTCCAAAGCAACTACCTTTAGATAAAGTAGTAAGTATTTTAGGAGCCTCAATAGAATCAAATCAGAGAAAAGCTATAGGCCAAAACTTAAAATTTGATATACCTATTTTAGCTAGGCATGGAATTAAGCTTTCTGCTTTTTTAGCAGATACTATGTTGATGTCTTATGTTTTAAATAGCACAGGAACAAGACATAGCATGGATAGGATGGCAGAGCATTATCTTCAACTATCAACAATTAAATATACAGATGTAACCGGAACAGCCTCGAAGCAAATTAATTTTTCTAAAGTAGATATTGCGACTGCAACTAACTATGCAGCAGAAGATGCTGACATAACTTTAAGGCTTTATAACCACCTAGAAGAATTACTTAGAGGCCAAAATAGCCAATTAAATTTATTAGAGGCAATAGAGTACCCCCTTGTCTTGGCATTGATAACAACTGAGACAAATGGTGCAAAAATAGATAAAGATAAACTTGCTGCTCACTCAAAAGAGCTTGGAGAAAAAATAGAGGTTTTAACAAAAGAAGCCCACAAGCTTGGAGGCCAAGAATTTAATTTAGATTCACCCAAGCAGCTTTTAGAGATTCTTTATGAGAAACAAGGCTTGCCAGTTTTACAAAAAACTCCTAAAGGCCAACCTTCAACTAACGAGGCTACTTTGCAGAGATTAGCTGAGGAATATGATTTACCAAAAGTTATTTTAGAATACAGAACGTTGGCAAAATTAAAGTCCACCTATACAGACAGCCTCATAGCGATGGAAAATCCAGTAACCAATAGAATTCATACTTCTTATCATCAGGCAGTTACTTCTACAGGAAGACTTTCCTCAACAGAACCAAACCTTCAAAACATCCCCATTAAGACCTCAGAAGGCAGAAGGATAAGAGAAGCTTTTGTTCCTGAAAAAGGTAATGTGCTTATTTCAGCTGACTATTCTCAGATTGAATTAAGAATAATGGCGCATTTATCAGGTGATAAGAACTTAACCAATGCTTTTAATAATAATTTAGATGTTCATTCGGCAACTGCAGCAGAAATTTTTGGAGTTGATATTGATAATGTGAACTCAGATCAAAGAAGAAGCGCTAAGGCAATAAACTTTGGACTTATGTATGGGATGTCAGCTTTTGGTCTTACAAGGCAGCTTGATATAACTAGAGCAGAAGCGCAATCTTATTTAGATACCTACTTTGAACGTTATACCGGCGTAAAAGACTATATGGATAACGTAAGAGCAGAGGCTAAAAAAGATCTATATGTTGAAACGATTATGGGCAGAAGACTTTATGTTAATGAAATTAATGCAGCAAACGGTCTAAGAAGACAAGCAGCCGAAAGAGCAGCTATTAATGCGCCCCTTCAAGGCTCTGCCGCAGATATTATTAAAAAGGCTATGCTTGATGTTGATACCTGGATAGCAAATGAAGCCCCAGATACCACTAAAATGATTATGCAGGTTCATGACGAATTAATACTTGAAGTTAAAAAATCAGACTCAGAAGAAGTCCTAAATAAAGTAAAGGAAATCATGGAAGCTGCAGTTGATCTAGATATTCCTTTAATCGTCGAAGCATCTATCGGCTCAAACTGGAACGAAGCTCACTAAGAAACTATTTATAGGTATGTGTATAATATTTACATATAAATAATTCTATAAATATCCAATTAACAAAGTAATAATAAATTTCAAGAACTGCCTATTGATATTCCTTTTGTATTCTTTATCTGCTAACTCAAACCAAGACCTATCCCCATCATTAAATACTAAGCTATTAGAAATATATTCTAATTTGTTGCTAGATCTGGAGGCTTGTATAAATGACGAAGGTCTCGAAGACAAAGATAGACTTAAAACTGCATGTAATGCGGACAATCTTCATCCATTTCAAAATATCTTATTCCAAACTCAGTATAAGCATATATCTTTTTATTTAAGTGGATTTGAATATCCTGAGCCGGCAATAACGGTTAAACAACACAATTATCCAACATCAATGCACGCTAAAAGCCGAAATGGGGTTGTTGTAATAGTTTTTTCAATAGATAAAGAAGGCAAGACATTCAACCATAAAGTCTTTAGCTCAACTTTTACTTATACAAAAAGAGAGCGTGGAAGTGAATGTCAAGATGAGTTTTGCCAAGAGGCTCTGAGAGCTGCATTAGCACTACGATATAAGCCGGCAACATACCTCGGAAGTCCAATTGTTTTAGATGGAATTAAAGTTATATATAGATTTGTTTTAGATGAAAATAAAGTATTTACTTCAAGAGGGGGAGCTGTTGAATTAAATAAGGTCAATAAGCTTATAGATAAAGGCAAGTTACAGAAAGCTAAAGAGAAGAGCTTAGAAAAAATAGACGATTATCATTATATGAATCTTCAGCTAGCTAAGATATTTTTTCTAGAAAAAGATTATCTACAAGCTCAAAAGTATGCATATGATTTCTTATATGACAACTGGAGTTTTATTGAGGGAGGGCAGAATAAGTTTCGGCTTCTTGGGCTTTCAATACTTACCGAGAGTTGCTTCAAACAGAATAAATATAAAGAAATTATAGACAACTATGAATTAATTCAAGATTTTAATTTACAGAAGGAATATAAAAATGATCTTGCTCAGGTAAATATGTTTCTTGGGCTTTCTTATTTATTTGAGGGAGATCTAATCAAAGGCATAGAGCACTTATTGATAGCTAAAAGAAGTACTGAAAATATTAAAGTTATTGAGATAATAGATTTATATCTAAGTGAGGCTGATAAAGCTATTTAGTAGGAAAGAAGTAGCTTACTTAGCTTTATAAAACCAACAATATCCTTAGAAGACACTGCATAAGTATCCATACCACCCAAGTCCCTTGATGCCTTAGCTACCGCTTGAGCTACTTTATTTTTTGATAATTTATCGCTCTTAGTTAGTACAGGTATGCAGTCAACGTCTGATTCTCTGCACAGATTTATTAGCTCAAGATCGCTATCTTTTAAAGGATGACGAATATCCATAAAGATCAGAACCGCTTTAAATGATTGTCTTTCCTTGAAGTATTGTCCTAATAAAGGCCCCCAGTCTTTTCTTCTAGAATATCCTGATTTTGCGTAGCCATAACCAGGCAAATCAACCAGCTTCAAATCCTCATTAACTCTGAAGTAATTAACCTCAGTAGTTCTTCCAGGAGTCTTACTTATACGAGCTAATTTTCTATTCTCAGTTAAAGCATTCAGCGCACTAGATTTCCCAGCATTAGATCTACCAGCTAAAAGTATTTCAACACCAGTATCCTCAGGTAGTTTTTTATACTGAGTAGCGCCCATCATGAATTCAGTATTTTTAAAAAGGTTTTGCATTTAATCGTTTATCTAAGTCTCAGCTATGTTTATAATACCCACTCTAAGGAATCTCAAACAAATGTCTATAAGAATATTATTTGCGACGGTATTTATTTTTAGTATAAGTACCATTGCAGCTGAAAAAAAGATGCCCAATGTCTTCGAAGACGGTGATGCATCTAAAGGCGCCAGCATGGTTGCAGCTTGTGCTGCATGTCATGGATCTGATGGTAATAGTATTAGCTCTGCTTGGCCTTCACTGGCTGGACAGAATCAAAAATATTTATTGGATCAATTAAACTATTTTAAGAACGGTGAGCGTGAAAATGTTCTTATGGGTTCGGTTGTACCGCTTTTAAGAGCCTACTCAGATCAAGATTTACTTAATATTGCAGCCTATTATTCATCGCAAACAAAGACTAATGGTCAAGCAGAAGATGATGAAGAGCTTTTAGCTCTTGGAGAAGCTTTATACCGAAGCGGCAATATGAAAAAAGCTATCCCAGCTTGCACAGCATGTCATTCAGTTAATGGTGCTGGTAATGCGTTAGCAGGATTTCCTTCCGTTGCCGGGCAACAAAAAGCTTACCTAGTCTCAACATTAAAAGCATATAGGACTATGGAAAGAAATGCTGGTGACTATGCCTTGGTAATGCAGGCAATTTCTAATAATTTAAGTGACGATGAAATCGACGCTTTAGCAAACTATATGCACGGACTATATGAATAAAAATTATAAAAACTTATTGTTATGTATCTTTGGATTTACGTTAATAGCTTTTAATGTCAATCTTCAAGCTGAGTACAAACTAGGCAAAGACTTCAAATTAATAGATAACCCACTTCCTGTAAGACAGGATGGAATAGTTGAGGTAACCGAAGCCTTTTGGTATGGATGTAATCATTGTTACTCCTTTGAATCTACCATTAATAACTGGGAAGCAGGCAAGCCGGACTATGTGAAGTTCTCAAAAATGCCTATTACTTGGAGTCAAATCCATCAATTACATGCTTCTTTATACTATACGATAGAAGCGCTTAAGCTTGATAAGGGAGCGCATACAGCAGTCTTTACAACTGTTCATAAAGAAAATAACTTTCTTGCTAGCCAGAAATCAGTTGTAAAATTTTTATCTAAACTGGGTGTCAGTGAAGATAAGGCAAAACAATATTTGAACTCCTTTGCAGTAAAGCAGAAAGTTAGTAGAGGCATTCAAGTTTCAAAACAATTAAGAATCACAAGCGTTCCAATGATCATTGTAGATGGAAAGTATATTATTGAATCCAAGCCAAGTAGACAAGAAATGCTAGAAGTTTTGGATTACGTTATCGAACTTCAAAAAAGTAACTCGTAAACGGAGACATCAATGACTTTAGGTACTAAAAAAAATATTTACTTAGTAATTTTACCTATCTGTTTTTTATTTTTATTTAATGGAAAAAAATACGATGACTCTGTCATAGCAAGAATTGCTGTGCCCGTTAAAATTTGTTTAGAGGGTCAGCCTTGTGGGAAACCAGCTCCAGCTAGCTCTATGGCATCTGCAAGCAATGTAGAAGTTAAGAAGATAGAACTATCTGAAGGTTCTGAGCATGTTGTAAAGATGTTAAATATGGGTGATGGCGGCGCAATGATATTTGAACCTGCAGTCATCAAAGTATCTAAAGGCGACACAATTCACTTTAAAGCAACTAATGTTTCTCACAACTCAGAAACTCTTCCTGGCATGATTCCAGCAGGAGCAGAAGGATGGATGGGAGCACTAAATCAAGATATCTCAGTTACGATTGATAGTGAGGGTGTTTATGTCTATCAATGCAATCCTCATGCAATGTTAGCAATGGTAGGAGTTATTCAAGTTGGAGAGGCAGTAAACCTAGATGATGTTAAGGCAGCAGCCCAAAGTATGAAATCAACTTTTGTAAGTAATTCTGACAGATTAGATGGCTATCTAGCCCAGCTCTAATTCCCTTCTAACTTATTTAATCTTTCTTCAAGCTTCTCAGCGCGAGTTTTTAGTGAGTTATATTTAGACTCAGATACAAACCCAGCAGAGCTAAGAACTTTTTCAATTCCTGGTTTTAGTTTTTCTAGAGCATTAATTTCAGGAGCTGCCAGCTTCGACTCTATCCCCTTAAGCTCTTTGCCAACTATTGAAATTATTGCATCTAAGACTTTATCTTCTTTCATTTAAGCTATCTCATCTATTATTTTATAATTATACCAATCTAAAATTTCTGCTGGCTTCGATACTTCTTGTTCCCAATTAACCTTTTCTTTATTAAACCATATAGCTTTCATGCCAATATTTAATGCACCAATGACATCATTAACTTGATGGTCACCTATATGAATAACTTCATTAGAATTAAAACCGCTTAAATCTAAGGCTTTCTGAAAATGTTCTTTATCTGGTTTATTGCTTTGAACATCCAAAGAGCTCACTGAAAATTTAAAATACTCACCAATATTTAATCTATAAATATCCGCATTCCCATTTGTTAAAACCCCTAATTCATATCGAGTAGATAGATCTTTCAGCGCATCAATTACCCCATCATAAAAAATAACCTCATGTCTTTTATCTAAAAAATAATTAAAGGAATCTTCCACCAGCTCATTTAGTTCAGCTTCATCAGAGGCAATAGGAGCAAGCTTAAATCTAAATATTTCCCTTCTTAATTTTCCCAAATCCCAATATAAGGATGGGTCTTCTTTAGCGAGGTCTTTGCGTAATGCTAGAAAGGATTCCATGTCACCCCAATCAATAGCACCCACCTTTTCTTCTAACCATTTTCTTGTTGTTAATTCAGCATTAATGATTACAGGGCCTATGTCCCAAAATGTATCATCAAGATCAAATGTTATTAGTTTAATGTTACTCATTGTTTTCTTGCCTTAGGATGTGCCTCATCATAGATTTTTACCAGGTGTTGGTAGTCTAATTTTGTATATATTTGTGTAGTTGATAAAGAGCTGTGGCCCAGAAGCTCCTGAATAGTTCTCAGATCTCCACCAGATTCAAGTATATGTGTAGCAAAGCTATGCCTCAGCATATGCGGGTAAACAGGAGGTAAACCTTGCTTTAATGCCAATCTCTTCAATCTTAATTGAATACTTCTTGTAGTGATCCTTCCGCCTTTTAAATTAATAAAAACAGCATCTGATTCAACTTCAATTTTCTCCCTCTCGAGCAGCCACTTAGCAATTGCTTCTTGAGCAAACCTACCAACCGGAACTAATCTGGTTTTAGAACCTTTTCCAAAGACTCTTAAAAATTGCATATCTTCTTCAAAATCTTTTATATCAACACCAGCTGTCTCAGAAACTCTAAGACCAGATGAATACATAAGCTCAACAATAGCCAGATCACGAATTTCTAGATTATTTGAAGGCTTAAAATTCATTAGCATTTCCACTTCTTCAGGAGATAGAACATTTGGAAGATGCTTGGCAGCCTTTGGTCCAGAAATTAAATCAAATGGTGATAGTTCTATGAGTTTATTTTTAAGTAAGAACTTAAAAAAGCCTTTAGCTGAAGACAGATGTCTTTGAATGCTTTTTGGATTATTGTTTGATGCAAAGAGATTACCTATCCAGCTTGTACATACCGATTCAGTCGCAGCAGAATAAGACTTTATATTGAGGCTCTTTAAATAGATTAATAATTTTTTAAGGTCTCTTTCGTAAGATGAAACTGTATTTAAAGAGAGATTCCTTACTGAGCCTATATAAAGCAAGTATGCTTCAAGATCTTTTTCTATAAAGTAACTAGATTTACCCATTGGATGCTAAGGAAGATAGTCTTTTCTCAAGAACATCCCTGACATACTCAATAAATGTAGTATCTTCATCACCAAGATACTTAGCTCTATTATGACTTCCAAGCTGGAGCAGACCAATCTTCTTTCCATGAACTAATACAGCTATCACAGCTGACTGAACCAAAGTATTCTCGAACAATATAGATAATTTTTCTGAGGAGAAGCTACCACAATGAATTGAGCCTTTATGTAAAGATAGTTCAGTCTGCTCTTCAAGTTTAGATATATCAGAGTTATCAAAGAATCGTAACGAGCATTCATCAACTCCAAAATTCTTAGTAAATTCTTTTTCAATTTGTTGCGTAATCTCTTCATCATTACTAGCTTCTAAAATAGATAAAGTTAAATTTTTTGATTTAATAAATAAATCTTCATTCACCTTAGCCTCATCAACAAATGATGTAAGTAGGTCTATAAGTGTATTTTGCTCTTCTCTAAGTCTTTTGATTTGCCTCTCAAGAAGCGATGACGCATTGCCAGAGTTGTGCTTAAAGTCTAGCTCACTCAGAATTGCTTCTCTTGAAACAAAGAAATCAGGATTATCTAATAAGAATATTTCAACATCTTTAGGGTCTATAGATTTACTCATTTATAACTCCATTAAAACTAAATTCAGTAGGGCCTTGCATGATTAGTTTATCATTTGCTTTCAAGAAATTCAGGGTTCCACCATCTGAGCAAATATTTAATGCCTGCCCATCTTTAATGCTTAAAAATGCTACAGATGCTGAAGCAGAGCCGCAAGATAAAGTTCTTCCAACTCCATTTTCATATGTTGAGATATTAATCTCAGACTCATTTTTTTTGTATATTGAAAGATTTATTTGATGAGGCTTGGCAATAGACTCTATTTTTGTATAAAGCTCATCTATATTAATATCAGAGAGATTATCTGTTTCAATACACAGATGAAGGTTGCCAGTATTTACCAATGAAAACGGCATTTTGATAAGATCTTTTAAGGATGATTCAAGCTCAGAGCTTTCTTGGCGGTGAGGAATATCGATAGTAGCAATAACCTCATTTTCACCCTTAGGCTCAACTAAAGTAACTCTATTTTTAGTTTTCAGAGTCATCTTGCTCAAAGGAGCAAAATTATTCATCCATATATATCTACTCGCACATCTAATCCCATTGAGACACATCAGCGCTTCCCCGCCGTCAACATTATAAAATTGTATTAAAAAATCATGCTCATGACTTTCAGGAGGAGATACTAAAATTAGTTGATCAAAACTAACCCCATCAGCCCCGGAAGCAATACTTTGAATAAAATCTTTAGTCAAAAATACATTAGTATCAATTGAATTGATTATTACAAAGTTATTCCCATTTCCATGCATTTTTGAAAAGTTAATCATTAGATATTTTTCAAAACAATAAAGCTCACTAGAGCAAGCCTATTCCTGCAATGAGATTGATTGGACCTTTAACACCACAGCTGTTCAAAACCAGCAGGGCAATAATAGGTAATAAGGATTTAAAGTTAGTCATAGAGCTTATTATGATTAATAAACTCTATGATTGTATATAGAACTTCTAATATTTGTATGTTTCTTCTTTAAAAGGACCTTCTAGGGGCACGTTAATATAGTCAGCTTGATCTTGAGTAAGTTTAGTAATAACTCCTCCAAAACCAGCGACCATTAAGGCAGCCACTTCTTCATCAAGCTTTTTAGGAAGCACTTCAACAGAAATCATTTCTGCCTTTGTATCTTCATCATTAATATTTGCAAAACCTTGCTTATATAAATGTATTTGCGCTAAAACTTGGTTAGCAAATGAACCGTCCATAATTCTACTTGGATGTCCTGTTGCATTTCCTAGATTTACCAATCGACCTTCAGCTAAAAGAATTAGATAGTTTTTACTAGTTTGATCAGGTGTTCCATCAGGTTTTGTATCTCTAAATATTCTATGAACTTGAGGTTTAATTTCATCCCAATAATAGTTATCTCTCATAAATGCAGTATCAATCTCATTATCAAAGTGACCAATATTACAAACGACAGCTGTATTTTTTAATGTAGCTAACATTGCAGAGTCACAAACATTAACATTACCTGTTGTTGTAACAATTAAATCCGTGTTACCCATTACTTGCATATTGATATCTGCTTCATTTCTTGAAACAGCACCATCTTTATAACAGGACACAACTGCAAAACCATCCATACAAGCCTGCATGGCACATATAGGGTCTGCTTCGACAACACTTACTATCATTCCTTCTTGAGCAAGACTGGCCGCTGATCCTTTCCCAACATCACCGTAACCAATAACTAGGCCTCTTTTGCCCATAAGTAGCATATCAGTTCCTCTTTTTAGAGCATCATTAAGACTATGTCTACAACCATATTTATTATCATTTTTTGCCTTGGTAACTGAGTCATTGACATTAATAGCAGGAATTTTTAACTCACCTTTTTCTAACATTTCTTTAAGTCTATGAACTCCAGTAGTAGTCTCTTCTGAAACACCATGAATAGTTTCCAGCATGTCAGGAAATCTTTCATGCACCATGGCTGTTAGATCACTACCATCATCTAGAATCATATTAGCATCCCAAGGCACGCCATCTTTGCAGATAGTTTGCTCAATACACCACTCAAATTCTTCGTCTGTTTCGCCCTTCCAAGCAAAAGTTGGTATACCTCTGGCAGCCATAGCTGCAGCAGCATGATCTTGAGTAGAGAAAATATTACATGATGACCATCTGAGTTCTGCACCTAAATCTATCAATGTTTCCATTAGAACTGCAGTTTGAATTGTCATATGAATACAACCCATAATTTTTGCATTAGCTAAAGGTTGTTCAGCTCTGTACTTGTCTCTAAGAGCCATTAAGGCTGGCATTTCATTTTCAGCTAGAGATATCTCTTTTCTTCCAAATTCTGCTAGATTAATATCAGCTACTTTATAGTCGTTTTCCATTTTATTTCCTTAATTAAATTTTTATTGTGATATGTCTGAAGCTCTATCAGTTTTTTCCCAAGAAAGATCAATGTCAGATCTTCCAAAGTGACCATAAGCTGCAGTTTGCAAGTATATAGGTCTTTTTAGATCAAGCATATTAATAAGACTTTTGGGTCTTAGATCAAATTCTTCTTTAACTATCTTTACAATAGTTTCTTTTGATACTTTTTCACTATTAAAAGTTTCAATGTGAATAGATGTAGGTTCCGCAACTCCAATAGCATATGAAACTTGGATTTCACAATAATCAGCAAGTCCAGCAGCAACAATATTTTTTGCTACATACCTAGACGCATAAGCTGCTGATCTATCTACTTTTGATGGGTCCTTGCCTGAAAATGCTCCGCCACCATGTCTTGCCATACCGCCATAAGTATCTACAATTATTTTTCTTCCAGTAAGCCCGCAATCGCCAACTGGGCCACCAATAACAAATTTTCCTGTTGGGTTAATGTAAATGTTTGTAGAGTCTAGTATCCATTCATCAGGGACAACGGGTTTGATAATTTTATCCATCACCTCAGCCTTTATTTCTTCTTGCGATACATTCTCATCATGCTGAGTTGAAAGCACAATCGCAGATAAGCCTTCAATAGTTTTTCCATCATCAGAGTAAATAACACTCACCTGACTTTTTGCATCAGGTCTTAGCCATTTAATTTCTCCACTTTTCATAACATCAGCTTGCTTTTTAACTAGTCTGTGGGAAAGATCTATTGGAAGAGGCATTAGTGAGTCAGTCTCTCTGCATGCATATCCAAACATAAGACCCTGATCGCCGGCTCCCTGTTCTAGATTTTCACCTTCACCCTCAGTAACACCTTGAGAGATATCTGGAGATTGCTCAAAAACAAGATTAGTAAACTCACACGTATCGCCGTTAAAGCCGTATTCGTCTGTGTTGTAGCCTATGTCATTAATTGTTTTTCTAACAACAGGCTCAAGGTCTGGGCTACCTAAAGAGGTAATTTCTCCAGCGATGAAGACCATATTGTTTTTAATCATGGTTTCGCAAGCAACCCTACTATTAGGATCTTCAGCTAGGTATGCATCAAGAACGGCATCAGATATTTGATCGCAAACTTTGTCAGGATGTCCACCAGATACTGATTCGGATGTGAATATGTAACTCATCTATTTCTCCAAAAAAAATTTATAAATTGTGTGAAATAAAGAATTTTTTTAGCAGCTAATGTGTGCAAAAAATTAAAAAATCACAGATGGAGTATTTTATATCAAAAAGTTTAGATTTAGCTATGATTTTTTGTCTTAAAATATTACTATTCATAAAACCCTTACGGAAATAAAAATTGCAGCAATCTGAATCAATTAACGCATTAAGATTTTTATCAATAGACGCTGTTCAAAAAGCTAACTCTGGTCATCCAGGAATGCCCATGGGTATGGCTGAGATTGCAACAGCTTTGTGGGGTAATCATCTCAATCATAATCCATCAAATCCACATTGGTTCAATAGAGATAGATTCGTTTTATCAAATGGCCATGGCTCTATGCTTCTTTATAGCCTTCTTCATCTAACAGGTTACAAAATTTCAATAGAAGACCTGAAAAAATTCAGGCAACTTAAGTCCAAGACGCCTGGACATCCAGAATATGATTTAGATTATGGTATAGAGACTACTACAGGACCACTAGGGCAAGGCATAGCAAATGCAGTAGGAATGGCTATTTCAGAAAAAATGCTTGCAGGTGAGTTTAATACAACTGAACTCAGTCCAGTAGATCATTTCACCTATACCTTTTTAGGAGATGGCTGCCTAATGGAAGGTATATCTCATGAAGCATGTTCATTTGCAGGAACGCACGAACTTGGAAAATTAATTTGTTTTTATGACCAGAACGGAATTTCTATTGATGGAGAAATTGAAAATTGGTTTACAGATGACACAGTAAAAAGATTTGATAGTTATGGCTGGCAAACTATTTGTGTAGATGGCCATAATGTTGATGCTATTAATGAAGCAATTCAAACAGCTAAAGAAGAAACAAAAATGCCTTCTATGATTTTTTGTAGAACAACTATTGGGTTTGGATCACCTAATAAATCAGGGACAAGTGGCGTTCATGGATCTCCGCTTGGCGATGAAGAGATTGCAAAAACAAGAGCAGCTCTAGGATGGCAGCATGAGCCATTTGAGGTTCCAGAATCAGTATATGAATTTTGGGATGCCAAATCTCAGGGCGAAGCTAGTAATAATGACTGGAACCAGGTCATGCAATCGTTAAATGAAACAGATCCAGATAAATATAAAGAGTTATCTAGAAGAATCTCTGGAGAAATGCCTGAGAATTTTACAGAAAAGTATGAAGACTTTGTTAAACATTGCAATGATGAAAATACGTCAATGGCAACCCGAAAAGCCTCCCAGGTTTGCTTAGATTTTTTTGTTAAAGAAATGCCAGAATTAGTTGGTGGCTCTGCCGACTTAACCCCCTCCAATAATACTTTTTCGAAATCTAGTTCTACTTTTTCTAATGAAAACCCTACAGGGAATCATATTAATTATGGAGTAAGAGAATTTGGAATGTCAGCAATTATGAATGGCATGGTCCTTCATGGGGGTATTAAGCCTTATGGAGCAACCTTCCTTGTATTTACTGACTATGCAAGAAATGCAGTCAGGTTATCAGCACTCATGGGACTGCCTAATATATTTGTATATACCCATGACTCTGTAGCGCTTGGTGAAGATGGCCCAACCCATCAACCTATTGAACACTTGGTTACTTTAAGATCAACGCCTAATTTAAACAATTGGAGGCCAGCTGATCTAGTTGAGACAGCAATTGCATGGAAAGATGCAGTTAGCTCAAAGGACTCTCCAACATGTTTAATTTTTAGTAGACAAAACACCTCTCCCATAACAAGAAACAATGTAATGATTGAAGCTATTAAGAATGGCGGATATCTTCTTCAAGAAAATGCTGATGCACATATAACCCTGATTGCCTCCGGAAGTGAATTACAGATGATGCTGGATGCTTCTAATGTTTTAAAGGAATCTGGGATCATTGCTAATGTTGTTTCTATGCCTTGTTTAGATATCTTCTTAGATACCTCTAAAGAGTATCAAGCTTCAGTCATAAAAGATGATCTGCCAATATTAGTTGCTGAGTTAGCTCATCCAAATTCTTGGTTCAGGCTTTTAAATAAAAAAGATAAGGTCCTAGGAATAGAAACTTTTGGAGAGTCTGCACCCGCAGATGTCTTGCTTGATCATTTTGGTTTTAATGTGCCAAATGTGGTTGATATGGCCAAATCATTAGTGAATGAATAATCTATCTGAATTAACTTTAGAAAATAAAAAACTTATTATTAGGGTTGATATGAATGTACCAATACATAATGGTGCTGTATACGATCAGACAAGAATATTGGCCTCCATTCCAACCATTAAATACTGTTTAGGCAAGGGAGCAAAAATTTTACTGGTATCACATTTAGGACGACCTATAGAAGGAGAACCAGATAGTATATTTTCCTTAAAACCCATTGCAGAATGCCTGATAAAAATTTTAGGCGAAGAGGTGGATTTAGTCTCAGAGCTGAATGACACTTCAATATTTAACTCTTCATCAAGAGTTCAAGTATTAGAAAATATTAGATTTTTTGAAGGAGAAAAAGCTAACAGTAACATTCTGGGAAAATTACTTGCTGACTGTTGCGATATTTATGTTTTTGATGCTTTTGGAACTTCACACAGAGAACAAGCCTCTACTCACTCAGCAATAGTTCAGTCAAATCAAGCTTGTGCAGGTTTATTATTAGTCAAAGAGATTACCGCACTAACCAAAGTTCTTAATGAATATGAGAATCCATATACAGCAGTTATTGGTGGGTCTAAGGTATCCACAAAATTAGAGTTAATAAAAAATATTAATACAAAAGCTGACTTTGTTATAGTCGGCGGCGGTATTGCCAATACTTTTATTAAGGCTGCTGGTCACGAAGTAGGAATATCTTTGTATGAAGAGTCAATGCTGGATATAGCCAAAGATCTTTTAGATGGAGGCAAAATTATTTTGCCAGATACAGTAATTACTTCTTTAACATTTGAAGGAGAGGAAGTTAGCGAAAAGAATATTAGCGACGTAAATAGTAATGAAATGATCTTAGATCAACTACTAACAACCAAAATGATTGAAGCAATAAATGCCTCTAAAACTATTTTATGGAATGGCCCATTAGGTGTGTTTGAAAATCAATTATTTGAAATTGGCACTCGTGATCTTGCACAAGCTATAGCTGCCTCTAGTGCGTTTTCAATAGCTGGAGGCGGAGAAACAATCTCGGCTGTTAATAAATTTATTAAAGCAGATGATGTATCATATTGTTCAACTGGTGGAGGAGCTTTTTTAGAGTTTATGGAAGGAAAAGATTTACCATCGATACAAGCTTTAAAATCAAAGAGTTAAAAAGGAGATAAGCATATGTCATTAAATAGTTTAGAAGAAATAGCGACTTATATAGTTTCAGAAGGTAAAGGAATCCTTGCTGCAGATGAAAGCAATCCAACTTGTGGAAAGAGATTTGATTCAATAGGCGTAGAGTCAACAGAAGCTAATAGAAGAGATTATCGTGAGATGTTATTTAGAGCATCAGGGATGCAAGATAATATTGGTGGTGTTATTTTATTTGATGAGACAATCAGACAAAGCTCAAAAGATGGCACTTCTTTGGTTGATATTATTAAAGACCAAGGCGCCCTACCTGGAATTAAAGTTGATAAAGGTCTTCAGCCTCTTAATGAGTCCTCAGAAGAAGTAGTGACTCAGGGTTTAGAGGGCCTTAATGAAAGATGTAAAGAGTATGTTGCTCTTGGAGCAAGGTTTACTAAATGGAGAGCAGTTATAAGAATAGGAGAAGGGATGCCTTCTGATGAATGTATAGATGCAAATATGAAAGCACTAGCAGACTATGCAAAAGTCGTTCAGGACAATGGCATGGTTCCTATGGTTGAGCCTGAAGTTTTAATGGAAGGAAGTCATTCTATTGAAGATTGTTTTAATGCATCAGATAGATCTTTAAAATCATTATTTCGTCATTTAAACGAAAATGGTGTAAATATTAAAGGGACAATATTAAAACCAAGCATGGTTACATCAGGATCAACTGCGGCTGAACAAGCAAGCGTTGATGAGGTAGCAAAAAGAACTTTGGAATGTTTAATAGCAAATGTTCCTGCAGAACTTCCAGGTATTACGTTTTTATCAGGCGGTCAGTCTGATATTTTAGCTACTGCTCACTTAGATGCTATGAATAAGATTGGTGGATTTAGCTGGAAATTAAGCTTTTCTTACGGAAGAGCTCTTCAGTCACCAGCTTTAAAGGCTTGGAAGGGCAAATATGAGAATATGTTTATCTCCCAAGACGCCCTCTCTCATAGAGCTTTAATGAATAAAATGGCTGCATTAGGTCAATGGGATTCCTCGCTAGAAGACCAATAAATCATTGTTAGCAACTGTTCAAAGAGTTTCATCTGCAGAAATCCATATAAATGGGTTAAAACATGCATCAATTAATCAAGGCGTTGTAATATTTATTTGCATTGAATCCTCTGATGTCTCTAAAAATGTAATAAAAATGAAAAATAAAATATATTCATTTAGCATTTTAGAAGACGATATCAACACAATGTCTACATCTTTACAGAATTTAAACGAAGATATTATGATTGTAAGTCAATTCACTTTAGCCGCTATAACCTCAAAAGGCACTAAACCAAGTTTTCATAAGTCTGCGAAGCCCGAAGATGCTAAATTGCTGTATTATGAATTCGTGAATGAGTTCAAAAAAGAAACAAATAAACTCGTAGAAGGCGTCTTCGGAGAGAGTATGGACATAAAATTAACTAATAAAGGACCTATAACATTTAACTTTAAGGTGGAATAAGCTAAAAATGGAAAATATATCAATTTTTTGTGGCGCTCATGAGGGCAATAATCCAATTTATGCAGAAGAGGCTAAAAATATAGCTAAGATCATTGCTAAAAGAGGTATCAATGTTGTTTTTGGTGGAGGCAACGTTGGCTTGATGAAGGTGATATCTAATACAGCCCTTGATCATGGAGTTAAAGCTTTAGGAATATCTCTTAAATCTCTTTATGAATTAGAGTTAGTTAATCCAAGACTTGAAGAAGTTATTGTTGCAGAAACACTTCTGGATAGAAAAGATGTATTTATGGAAAGATCTGATGCTTTTATCGTTCTTCCCGGAGGCGTTGGATCTCTAGATGAGCTAGCTGAAGTTATGGCAAGTAATCAGCTTGGCATAATCAATAAACCAATTGGTATTTTAAATACAGCTGGATATTATGATCATTTGATTGCATGGATGAAAAAAGGAGTTGAAGAAGGATTTATTTCAGAGGCCAACTTTAATGAATTAATCATTACAGATTCTTGCGAAGATTTAGTTGAAAAAATTGTCAGTGAAGTTAGACCAGCTGCTGATGACTGGACTAATCGACTTGGCCTTTAATCACTTGTATTTTTAGATAAGAGTAATCCAATCTCAAATAATAACCACATTGGTATAGCTAAAAATAATTGAGAGAAAACGTCGGGTGGAGTTAAAAACATTGCTAAAACAAAAAACATCACAACTATATAAGGCCTAGTATTTACTAGAGTTTTCTTATCTACAATATTTGAATTAATTAGTAAGTAAGTCGCAACAGGTATTTCAAATGAAACACCAAACGCAAAAATTAGCTTTATAAAAAAACTAAAATATTGATTTATATCTGTCATCACTTGAATAGATTCAGGCGCAGATGCTATAAAAAAACTAAAAATAATTGGCGCTACAACAAAGTATGCAAAAGATACTCCTAGGACAAATAGAGTAATAGTAGACAGCATTAAAGGGGCGATAAATTTCTTTTCAGTTTTAAATAGACCAGGCACCATAAACATCCATATCTCATAAAACATATAAGGAATAGTTAATAACATAGCAGTAAATATTGTTAGTTTAATAGGCACCATGAAGGGTGTAGTTACTTCAGTAGCTATCATTGTCGAGCCTGCAGGTAAGGCATTAATTAATGGACTAGACACAAAGAGGTATATTTCTGAAGCAAAAGGCAGCCCAGCAATAGTTAGAATAGCTAATAGCCCAAGGACCCTAATAAGTCTGGTTCTCAATTCAATAAAATGGCTTGTTATAGAGCTTTCAGTCATCTTCTTTTTTTTCTTCGAAGAGCTCTGATTGTTCTAGCTCCTCCATTCTTAGCTCATTATAAATATCTTGCTTAATTTCTTTACTATCTATTTCTTTTTCAATATCGTCTTTAAAACTTAAAATATTTTTTTGTAATTTTTTGTATTGCTTTAAAACAAACTTAATAACAACTGGCAACTGTTTTGGACCAATGATTAATAGCCCAAGAGAAAGGATAAGCAGAATTTCAAAGAAGCCTATCTGAAACAATTTTTATAAATCTTTATTATCTGAGTCTTCGTCAGTTTCTTCTTCCTTAATAGCTTTTTTAAAACTCTTAAGACTAGACCCCAAATCAGAACCTAAAGATTTCAATCTTCCGCTTCCAAAGATCAGCACTACAACTGCTAAGATTATTAATAACTGCCAAACGCTTATGCCACCAATACCCATAATTACCTCCAAAGAGAATCTAGTTTAACCTTTAGTCAAAGAAACTAAAAATTATAATTTTATGATGTGAATATTAAGACACCCAATAGAGTGATTATTCCAACACCAATTAGCCGGACCATATATTTTTCTTTTGTAAGCTGAACTTTTAATTCCTGTATTTTTGCATCACTTGACTGTTTATTTTTTGAATAACCCCTTAATTCATCTAGAACTTCGTAAATAAACCCAGGCATTTCAGAGGTTTTAAATAAAATCTCTTCTTTGTTCTCTATAATAAAATCTTTTAATCTTAATGGACTAAATTGCTCCATCAACCAATTGTCTAAATAGGGCTCTGCAATACCCCAAAAGTTTAACTCTGGATATATTTGTCTTCCCATTCCCTCAATATGAATCAATGTTTTTTGTAGAAGAACCAAAGAGGGCTGCAAAGATAAACCAAACCTTCTCGTACTCTGGAAAAGATATAAAAGCAGTTTTCCAAACTCAATCTCAGATAAAGGCTTTTCAAATATTGGCTCACAACATGCTCTTAATGTGTTTTCTAGCTCTAATAAGCTCGTCTCAGGATCAACCCAGTGAGAATTAATAAAGAGTTGAGCTAATGCCCTATAGTTTTGTTTTAAAACTGCCTGCAGCATTCGTGCAAGCGCATACCTCTCTTCATTTGATAGTGAGCCGGTAATTGCACAATCTATAGCTATATAACCTGGAGATTCAGGATGCTCTTTTGATACAAAAATATTTCCAGGATGCATATCAGCATGAAAGAAGTTATCACGAAATACCTGATCTAAAAATATAGTTACACCATTCTCTGCTAATAATTTTTTATCTATTTTGTGAGCTTCTATTTCCTCAATAGAGGTACATGGGATACCGTCAATTTTCTCCAAGGTAAAAATATTAGATGTAGTTAACTCCCAATAAACTTCAGGAATATAAAGTCTTTTTGAATTGAAAAAATTTTTTCGAGTTAAGTTTGTATTAGCCGCTTCCAACTTCAGGTCTAACTCTTTATAAATAGTTTCTTCGTAATCCCTAATCACTTCTTTTGGTTTTAATCTATCACTATCCTTATATAAAATATTGAATACAGAAGCTGCACTTTTAAGTAATCGAACATTTCTTGATACGCTTTTTTTAATTCCAGGTCTTAAGACTTTTATAACAACATCTTTATCAGTGTTTTTAATTCTGGCAGTATGAACTTGTGCCAAAGAAGCAGCAGCAATTGGGTTGTCATTGAAATCATCATAGAATTCTTCGATATCTCCGCCTAATTCTTTCTTAATAATTTCTCGCGCTACTTTTACATCAAAGTTCTTACACTGATCAGTAAGAATCTGGAGATCTTTAGCGACCTCAATATCTAAAATATCTGTTCGAGTTGAGAGAAGTTGACCAAATTTTATGAATACTGGTCCCTGAGATTCTATAAGAGTTGCAAGTCTTTGACCTTCTCTTTTATCTTTAAAATTCGAATAAAAAGGGTTGAGCAATCGGAGTGATTTTATAAAATAATTAGAGCTATTTTCAAAGGGTATGCTTATAACCCCATGTCTAATAGAGCCAGATAAAAGCTTTATACCGCCTATTATTAATATTATTAAATTCATTTAGTTTTCATTATTCAGTGCTTCTAGCCTATCAAGGCGAATGCTAATAGATCTAAGTTTTTGCGAAAGATCGTCTGGCATGATTGTAACATCGGTATTCTGATTTATTTTAATGCCCGCTAGATATGATAAAACACCAGGCAGATGACCAAAATTTCTCTCAATTAGAATTGAGAAATCAATAGCAGTATTCTTAAGTATATTAATCAGGACGAATGCTTTTTCTTCATCACCCTCAATATGTTTTTTTTCAATAGTTTTACTGGTGATGTATTGAGCAATCCCCGAGACACCTATAGAAATTAAAAAATCTATATTTTCAACTTCATCCATAGAAACATTAACTATATTTTTATTTATTCTTATAAAAAAAGGCTCGATACCAGAAACGCTAAGACTAAATAAAATAGGAGAGATATTATCTAATTTATCTCCAAGATCAGGAGAAGAGCTTATAGCATCTTCTATAAATTTACTTACAGATTGATTAATCTTGTTCTTTATATCCAACATGGATAGCCACAATACCGTTTAATAAGTTATAAAATTTGCAGTCATCAAAACCGCTGCCAATAATAAGATCTTTTAAAGCCTCTTGATCAGGATGCATCCTAATAGACTCAGCTAAGTATTGATAACTATCACTATCATTTGCTAATAAAGCTCCTAATTTTGGAAGGATATTAAATGAATACCAATCATATACTTTGCTAAATAAAGGATTGACAGGTTTAGAAAATTCTAGAACAAGGAGACGACCATTTTTTTTAAGACATCGCTTCATTTCTTTTAAACCAGCAGGCTTATCTGTAAAATTTCTTAGACCAAAACCAATCGTTATTACATCAAAAGTATTATCCTTAAAAGGAATTGCCTCACCACTTAGTTGACAGAAATATGTATTATTCGAGAAGCCTTCATCTATAGATCTCTCTCTTCCAAGTGCAAGCATCTCACTGTTAATATCTGAAATATAAACTTGTGATGCAGGGAACTGATTTGATATTAATTTTGCAATATCTCCTGTTCCAGCCGCTATATCAAGGACCACATCGTTGTCCTTAACTCCTGCAATCTCAACTAGTATCCTCTTCCATAATCTATGCAATCCCATAGACATAGCATCATTCATGACATCATAACTACTAGCAACAGATGAGAATACACCCCCTACGTGCTTAGCTTTTTCTTCTATATCTACTTCTTTATAGCCAAAATGTGTTTTTTTATTCATCTGATATCTGCTCGAGGAATTTAATAAAATTATTGTATCTACTTTTACTTATTTCTCCATTATTAATCATTGGGATTACGTTACAGCCCTCATCACCTTTATGGTTACAATTTGAAAATTTGCATAATTTACTAGATTCATAGATTTCATAGAAACCATAAATAATTTCTTCTTTAGATAAGCCCTCTATTGGAACATCTCTTACTCCAGGAGAATCTATAATCTCAATATTATGTGGGAGCATATATAAACTTGATATGGAGGTGGTATGCCTCCCCTGATTATTAGACAGAGTCTTAGTTTTAATATCAATTCCAGTCAGCTTAGATGTCAGTGTTGATTTGCCGGCACCTGAGTTCCCAACAAATATTGTGCATTTATTTTCTAAATACTTAGTTAGATCTTTTAAGCCGGTATTTTCTTTAGCAGACACATTAAATATCTCTATATCAATGTTGTTATAAAGTGCTACTTTTTCTAAATAATCAGATGGCATCTCAATATCTATTTTATTATTTATTATAAACGGCTTGATATTCGAAGCATTGGAAGAAGCAATCCATTTATCAATGAATTCAGTTGATGTGGTTGGATTTTGTACTAAAAGTATTCCTACATGACTAATATTTGCAGCAACTACCTTTGAGCCCCTAATACTCCTTTTAGTTAGCTCTGAAGTTCTTTCTTGTTTGGATATAATTAATGCTGACTTAGGGTCATTCTGATTTTGATATTCTATATTTACATTATCACCAACCACAATATCCTGTTTTCCAAATATTGCGCATTGAACTGCAAGACCATCGATATCAACCAAACATGTGTTTGAATAGAATTCAATTACTCTTCCTGTTTGAACTTTTTGCATATAAAGCACAAAATACACCAAAGGAAAGAATATAAAAAGTTATGAAGACTCAACAATCAAAAGAAAATTTAGTTTGGATCGATCTTGAGATGACAGGATTAGACCCTGAGAAAGAGAAAATCATTGAAATAGCTACGTTAATTACCGATTCTCAGCTTAATTATATAGCTGAAGGGCCAAATATTATTATTAAACAACCTCAAGAATATCTTGATCGAATGGATGATTGGAATCAAAAACAGCATGGGGGCTCAGGCTTAGTTGAAGCAGTTCAAAAAAGTAGTATTTCTCAGCAAGTTGCCGAAATGGAGACTCTTGAGTTCATTGCAAAATATGTCAGTGACAAGAAATCACCAATGTGTGGAAACACAGTCTCCCATGATAGAAGGTTCCTAGTTAAATATATGCCTACATTAGAAGCTTATTTTAATTATAGGCATATCGATGTATCTACAGTTAAAGAGCTTGCAACAAGATGGATGAATGAGGCACAAGTCTATGAAAAAAATGGAGCTCACAGAGCTATGGGAGATATTAAAGATTCAGTTGAAGAGCTTAGATTTTATAAAAATTTAATTTTTAACGAAGAAGAATTATTTTAAAAGTTATTCGCTTTTATTGGCAGGTTGAATATTAAGCGGAAACGGGCTAACAGAACTTTTATTTTCTTTTATTGTAGCTTCTCCAGATTCTACAACTTCATCAATTCTTATAATTGCATTAATAGGTATATAGCTTCTTTCAACTTTATTGAACTCATTCTTAAGTTTTTCAGCAGTCGGGTCTACAACTAGTTGTTTGTCTTTATTAAATATATAATCTTCTACCTCTATGAAGCCATACATGTCACTTTGATAAATTTGTTTTGCAAAAACTTCATATATCTCATTGAGCTGCATAAAGATTATTTTGTAAGCTGTCTTTTTATTCATAATTATTAATATGGGTACTAAACTTTATATTAAAACCTTTGGGTGTCAAATGAATGAGTATGATTCGCAGAAGACTGCGGAGATACTTCAAAATAAGAAAGACATGGAGATTACTACAAATGTTGAAGAGGCAGATATTATCCTCTTAAACACATGCTCTATTAGAGAAAAAGCTGAAGACAAGGTTTATTCTGAATTAGGCAGACTTAACAAGTTAAAAATAAAAAATCCTAATATTAAGATTGGTGTTGGTGGGTGTGTTGCTACTCAAGAAGGCTCTAATATTACAAAGAGAGCTCCTTATGTTGATTTGATATATGGCCCTCAAACCCTTCATAGGGTTGCAGATTTATTGGATGAAGATAATAAATTAAAAGCTATAGACATAACTTTTCCAATTGAAGAAAAGTTTGATTCCCTTCCAGAGCCTACAGCAACGAGTCCTTCTAGTTTCGTCGCTATTATGGAGGGCTGCTCAAAATATTGCTCTTTCTGTGTTGTTCCTTACACAAGAGGTGATGAGGTGAGTAGGAAAGCACAGCAAATTTTTGATGAAATTGCTCGTTTAGTTGAGCAGGGCTCATCGGAGATAGTATTTATTGGTCAGAATGTTAATTCTTATAAGCAAGTCCATGATGGCAGAACTCTTAGACTTTCAGATCTTATTGATATCGCAAGCAATATTAATGGAGTTGAAAGAATTAGATTTACAACATCCCACCCACTAGATATGACTGATGATCTAATTGAGATCTTTGGTTCTGTTCCTCAACTTGCTAATCAACTTCATCTTCCAGTTCAATCAGGTTCAGATAGAGTTCTAAAAGCAATGAAGCGAAACTATACCGCGGACTCTTATAGAGATATTATTGAAAGAGTGAAAAAAATTAGGCCCACTATAAAAGTTACATCAGATTTTATAGTTGGATTTCCTGGAGAAACGCATGCAGAGTTTATGCAAACAATGCAGCTAATAGAAGATATTCAATTTGATTCATCATTTAGCTTTATCTTCTCTCCTAGACCAGGAACACCCGCTTCAATTCTTCAAGATGATATTTCTAAAAGTGAAAAGAAAGAAAGACTAAATATTCTCCAAGCCAGACTCAATGAAATACAAAGAGGATTTGGTCAAAAAATGGTTGGTAGCATTCAAAGATGCTTGGTAACAGGCATATCAAAGAAACGCCTAGATCAACTCCAAGCAAGAACTGAGTGTAATAGAGTGATAAATTTTCCCTTTCAAAATATTGGTTTTATAGGTAAATTAGTAGATATAAAAGTTGAGGAAGCATTGGCATATTCATTACTAGGAACACTTCATAACACTAAGGAATTAGTTTAGTTAATTTATGCAAGAAGCCCAAAATTCCTTAAAAAATATTCTTTTAGAGCCAGCAGATGCAAAGCGCTTCGCTATTTTTGCAGGTGAACTAAATGGCAACATAAAGTTAATAGAAAAAAGCTTTAAGGTAAAGATTTTTCATAACAGTAATAAGGTTAACATTAAGGGACCCGAAGAGAATGCGCAAAGAGCAGCAAATGCCCTTCTCGATTTATATAAACAAACTCAAAAAAATAATGAAATTAGTAATGAATCCATTCATTTATGTATCCAGGAACATATGAACCAGCCAACTCAAGAACCAGTTAAATTAGAAGAAGTTAAACGCTTACATCAAATTCATACACCAAAAAAAATTATTACAGCTAGAGGCAAAAATCAAGAACAGTATTTAAAGAATATTGAATTAAACGAATTAAATTTTGGCATTGGCCCGGCTGGAACAGGTAAAACTTATCTAGCAGTTGCAGCAGGTGTTAATGCATTATTAAATGATAAGGTTCAAAAAATAATTCTTATAAGGCCTGCAGTCGAGGCGGGTGAAAAGCTTGGATTTCTTCCGGGAGATTTAGCTCAAAAAGTAGATCCATATTTAAAGCCCTTATATGATGCTTTGTTTGAAATGCTTGGATCAGAAAGAGTCCAAAAACTTATAGAGAAAGAGATCATTGAAGTTGCCCCACTTGCTTACTTACGAGGGCGTACCTTAAATAATGCTTTTATTATTATGGATGAGGGTCAAAACACTACCATTGATCAAATGAAGATGTTTTTGACCAGAATGGGTTATGGATCATATGCTGTTGTAAATGGCGATATTACTCAAATTGATTTACCAAGAAATATACCCTCTGGTTTAAGTAATGTTCTAGAGGTGCTTGCTGAAACTGAAAATATTGGAGTTATTAAATTTAGCTCGATAGATGTTGTTAGACATCCACTAGTTAGAAAAATTATAGATGCGTATGAGGCCTTTAAGAGCAGCAAAACTTAGTGAAAGTTAATCTTATTACCAAGGAAGAATATTTATTATCAAATAGACTTAAAGATAATTTAGACGAAGTTTTTGCTTTTGTTCTAAACTCCGAGAGTATTGAGGACAGCTCTATCAATCTTAGTTTTATTTCTTCAAAAGAAATGCAGGAACTAAATAATCAATACAGAGGCATAGATAAAGATACCAATGTATTATCTTTTGAGAATCAAGATATTTCAAGAGAACATACGAAGGATCTAGGAGATATAGCAATCTGTTATCCATATGTTGTCAATGAGGCCCTAGAAGCCAACAAAGAACTTGATAGTCATATTTCTCATATGTTTATTCATGGAATTCTTCATATCTTAGGTTATGATCATGAAAGTGAATCAGAAGCAGATAATATGGAATCAAAAGAGATTAAATTTTTATCAAAGTTTAATATCATTAACCCATACACAATATGAACGATAAAATAGAACCCGACTTGGAAAACTCTCCCTCTGGATTACTTTCTAAATTAAAGAAGTACCTAAGAAACCCGTTTTTTATAAAAACAACAACAGTTGCAGAGGTTTCTGAATTTCTAGAGAATGCTAGACAATCTAATGTCATAGATAAAGAAGCTCAGATTATGGCAAATAAAGCTATAAGACTAGGCGATACATCAGTAAAAGAAATAATGGTACCTACTGTTGAGATGGTAACAGTTGGTATAGATGAACCAGCCTCGTCTTATATAGAGAGGATTATCCAATCTGGGCATTCCAGATACCCTGTTTTAGGCAAAGGTATGGATGAAGTAAGTGGAATACTTTTGGCAAAGGATCTTTTGCCTATTTTATCAGCAGGGCAAACTGAATTTAATATAGAAGATATGTTAAGACAGCCAAATGTTGTTCCTGAAACGAAGAAAGCAGATTCATTGTTAGAAGAATTTAAAAAAGATAGATCGCATTTAGCAATAGTCGTTGATGAATATGGCGCTATCTCAGGGCTAGTTACAATCGAAGATATTTTAGAAGAGTTAGTAGGCGAGATAGAGGATGAGCATGATAGTGACGAAGAAGAGCTAATCCAGATTTCTGAAAATGAATTTATTGCTGATGCTAAATTAGATATAGAGTCTTTCGAAGAATATTTTGATTTAGATGTTGGTGAGCAAGACGTAGAGACTATTGGTGGCCTGATGATAAATAAGCTTGGAATTTTACCAAAAATTGATGATGAAATAATACTTGGTAATATGAAATTAAAAGTTGTCGTAGCGGATAAAAGGAAGATTAAAAAAATTGGTATTAGCATCTCCTCTTAATAAGCTTAAGCAAGCATATAATTTTTCAATTCCTTTTATATTTGGGCTTATTGGAGTCTTTGCATTTGCGCCCTTTTCAATTAAATTTCTTATTATTCCATCTTATAGTTACCTAGTTCATTTGACTTTTTTTTCACAAAATAATTTCTTTATAAGAAAGCTTATTCTCTGGACTTTAGGTCATTGGGGCGCAGGTGTGTCATGGATAATAGTAAGTGTTTACTATTATGGAAACATAGGTTATATATCATCATTTATTGTATATATATTATTTCTATTATTAGTATTAATCTTTGCTGTCGCGCCTATAAAGCTATTTAAAATACACAAAAAATATAACCCTAGTGCATATTTTATTTCCTATATAGCCTCAGCTTTATTATTACTAGAGCTGTCTAGAGATTTCTTCTTTGGTGGCTTTCCGTGGTTAGTGCCAGGAACAGTTTCAATTGATACCCTTCTGTCTAATATCTTGCCTATATTTGGAGTTGCTGGAGCATCATTTATTTTATATATAGCTGCCGTATCTATTGCCAGTTTTTGGGATAATTCAAAAAAAATTGCCTTATCAATTTCAGCCATAACAGCTCTTTTATTTATTCCATATACTGCTGAAAAAGACACATATGATGAATCTCTTTCAATAGCAATTGTTCAGCCCTCACTAGATCCAAAGCTAAAATCAAAAGAAATATATAAGCCTTTAATAGAAGAAACGCTTATCAAGTTATCTCTAAATAATACAAATAACCCCCAGTTATTAATATGGCCAGAAGCTGAGCTACCATATGCATACAAAAGCCCACAATATTACCAACTTAAACAAAGGTTTGGAGATTCAACTGAACTGATAACAGGAATTTGGTCATTTGAGGGAAGAGAGTTATTTAATTCACTTGTTAACTTAAAAACAGACGAAATCTACAAAAAACAACATTTAGTGCCATTTGGAGAATATATTCCATTTAAGAGTCTGCTAAATCCTATTTTAATATTTTTTGGTGCTCCTCTATCAGATATTACAGCTGGCTCATCTGAGCAAACATCTATTACAATTAGTAACAATTTAACGATAGCACCATTGATATGCTACGACATTGTATTTGGAAATGATGTTAGAAAAGCGGTCAAAAGTTCTCATATTATTATCAATATTAGTAATGACTCCTGGTTTGGGAAGTCCCTAGGACCATATCAGCACCTAGAAATTTCTAGAATAAGAGCATTAGAGAATAATAAATGGCTATTAAGAGCTACTAATGATGGTTTTTCAGCTGTTATTGACAATAAAGGAACAATTGTTGATTTATTATCAAAAGGTAATCAGGGTGTCATTAATCAAGATGTAGGTTTAACCAATACAACCACTTTTTATACTGGTTTTGGTTATTATGTGCCATACTTAATTGCGTTAATTTACCTTTTAAGCGTTATTATTAGGACTATATGGTCAAACTTAAAAACATAGCCTTAATATCAAGCCTACTGTTTGTATTAAATAGCTATTCAGAAACTTTAATTCAGGTAGATATTAGTGAGCAAAGACTTTACCTGGTTAGTAATAATGTAGTTCTTTCTAGTTATCCTATTTCCTCTTCCTCATATGGTGAGGGGCAGAAAGAGAATTCTTTTAAAACACCCCTTGGGACTCATACCATAAAAGAAATGATTGGATCTAATGCAGCAAAAGATACTATTTTTATTTCACGAATTAATACAAAAAGGGCAGCAAGCCTTGTTAAACAACCAATAGATACTGAAAATGATTACGTAACATCAAGAATTATGTGGCTTGAAGGCGATGAAGAGGGTTTTAATAAAGGTGGAGCTGTTGACTCATATAAAAGGTATATCTATATACATGGAACCCAAGAAGAGGGCTTAATAGGGGTCAAGGCATCACATGGATGCATAAGAATGTTTAATAATGATGTAATTGAGTTATATAAAAAGGTTAATATAGGGACAAAAGTTCTTATTAAAGCTTAATTTTTGTCCCTATCTATATTTCTTATAGATTTCCAGCTACAGATGATTCAGAAAAGCTTAACTTCTCTTTTCTATCTTCTTTTGCAGGAGCATCTCCAAATTTACCATCAGTCTCAGCAAGCTTTTGAATTAAGTTAGCAGGCTTAAATGTGTCACTTTTAGTTAATTCATGGTATTTGTTTAGCTTGTTCAATACTTCAGTCATTCCTGTTGCATTCGCATGATGCATAGGACCACCTCTCCATATCGGGAAACCATAGCCATTTATATAAACAACATCCAAATCTGCTGCTCGTTGACCAACACCCTCTTCTATAATGTCAGCTCCCTCATTAATAAGAGCAAGAATACATCTATCGACAATTTCTTCGTCTGATATCTCTCTTCTTTCAATCCCATTTGCAGCTGAAACTGTTTTATAGATATCTTCATTCTCAGGAGCTGGATTAGGAGCTCTTGAGCCTTCGTTATAATTATAAAAACCTTTTCCATTTTTCTGACCAAATCTATCTAGCTCACAAAGCTGATCACCGATTTTTGATGGAAGTGCTGGCTCTGTACCACTTAATTTTCTTGCTCTCCAGCCAAGATCCAAACCAACCAAATCTAACATTCTAAATGGCCCCATACTCATGCCAAAACTTTCTAGCGCTTGATCAACTTGATGGGGAAGGGCGCCTTCTAAAAGAAGCATATTTGCTTGTGCCGTATATCCAAATAACATTCTATTCCCAATAAAGCCTGGCGCATTTAAAGAAACAACTGAAGCTTTTTTAAGCTTCTTACCAACCGACATTACAGTAGCCATAGTTTCATCAGATGACTGAGAGCCTCTAACCACTTCCAGCAGTCTCATAATATTTGCTGGACTAAAGAAGTGAGTACCCACTACCAGCTCAGGTCTATTAGTAACAGCAGCTATTGAGTCCACATTCAGTCCAGAAGTATTACTTGCTAGGATTGCATCTTTCTTAACAACCTCATCAAGAGTTCTAAAAATCTTCTCTTTAAGATCAAGATTTTCATATACGGCTTCTATAACAATGTCACAATCTGAAACATCTTGATAGTCCAGACTAGAGGTCACTAAACCAAAAACACTATCCTTCATCTCTTCTGTCATCTTTCCTCTATTAACCATAAATTCATAATTCTTTTCTATAACAGACATACCTCTTTTTAGGTTATCTGCATCCTGATCAATAATGTGAACTGGTATACCAGCATTAGCAAAACACATTGCTATTCCACCACCCATTGTTCCTGATCCTATAATCCCTGCTTTCTTTATATCTTTGACTGGAGTTTCTCTTGGTATATCAGAAATTTTTGATGCTGCACGCTCACCAAAGAAAATATGAATCATTGCTTCTCTTTGAGGATTAACTAAACACTCTATAAAGTATTCGCCTTCTTTTTTCATACCATCATTAAAGTCATCACAGTTTATAGCCGCTTCAACACATTTAATAATTTGCCCTGGTGCGAATTGACCTTTTCTTGTCTTTGCAGCCATTGCTTTTGCTTCTAAAAGAATGTTATCTGAGCCCCTAGCTTCTATAACCTTTTCATTTAAGTCTCGGACTTTAGGATGATTTTCCGATTCAGAACTAACTTTTTGAATAAATTTAATTGAATCTTTGATTAGATCTTCACAAATTTCATCAATTATGCCCATAGATAAGGCTTTTTTTGCATGAACATGCATTCCAGTAAGCATCATTTTTAATGCTTCTGCAGGCCCAACAAGTCTAGGAAGTCTTTGTGTGCCTCCAGCTCCTGGTAGTAGACCCAAATTAACCTCTGGAAGGCCTACAAAGGCTGCAGGTCCAGCAATTCTATAATTACATACCAATGCTGTTTCTAGACCGCCACCTAAAGCTGAGCCATTTATAGCTGCAACTACTGGTTTTGAACAAAATTCAATTTTTCTTAATGCTTCATCAAGACTTGGCCCTTCAGGAGTTTTTCCAAATTCAGAGATATCTGCTCCTGCAATAAATGATCTTCCTGCGCCAGTTAAAACAACACCTAATACGTTTGAGTCGTTTTCAGCTTGCGTTATACCATCTACAAGACCAGCTCTTACGCCGTCACTTAGTGGATTTACAGGCGGATTGTCTACAGTTAGTATTGCTACGCCTTCTTTTACTTCGTAATGAACAGTTCCTTTCAATTTATTCTCCTAAAAATATCAAGAAAAGCATTATACATAAAAAATAATAACTTTATTTTATAAAAAGCATTGATATATAATTATAAGTGTGCATAATAATGCTTGTCAGCGACTCTCTCCCCCTATTTAGATAGCTGACATCCTCTGAACTAAGATGGAGGGCCTCGCCCTCCATTCTTTTATTAAATAAGGTTAAATATGAAAAAATATATAGACAATTTAGAAGTTTTTGTTTTAGTTACACTATTTTTAAGCTCAATCTACGCTATAACTCCAATATTGTAGTATTATCGCTCTATGAAAAACTTAGCACTGCTTTTAATTGGTATATTCTCCACATCCGGCTTCGCCTGTTCTAATCTTCTTGATTCAGAGCTCAAGGTATTAGATTCTTCAGAAAAGATAAATATGTGTGAATATGAAGGTGATGTCATCTTAGTTGTTAATGTTGCTAGTAAGTGCGGTTACACCTATCAGTACGAGGGCCTTCAAAGTCTTTATGAAAATTACAAAGATGAAGGTTTGGTGGTTGTTGGAATACCTTCTAGAGATTTCAGACAAGAGTATAGCGAAGAGTCGGCAGTAGCAGAATTTTGTTCTACAGAATATGGAGTTGATTTCCCTATGTTTGCTACCGCTAAAGTTAAAGGTGAAAGAGCGCATCCTTTTTATAAAAAATTAGCTAAAGAATCAGGAATGGTTCCTAATTGGAATTTTAATAAGTATCTTATTGATAGAAATGGAAAAGTTCACAAAACTTATAGATCAAAAGTTAAGCCAGATTCAGAATTACTTATTACAGCTATAGAAAAACTTCTTTAAATTTCGCTTACAAGAACAAGACTTGGCTTTTCAAAGCTAAATATTCCATTATCAACAACGCCAGCAAAAGAGTTAAGTTTTAATTCAATTTCTTCTGGATTAGATAAATCTAATCCTCTTACATCTAGTATTTGATTCCCCTGATCAGTCATTACGCCAACCCTTAATTCAGGAATCCCTCCGAGTGCAACTATTCTTCTAGCCACCAAGCTTCTAGATTCTGGAATGACCTCAACCGGAAGAGGGAAGGCTCCTAGCTTTTCAACTAATTTTGATTCATCAACAATACATATAAAATCTTGAGCTGCAGAAGCTACAATTTTTTCTCTAGTATGAGCGGCTCCTCCGCCCTTGATAAGATTATTGTTCTTATCAACTTCATCAGCACCATCAATATAAAACTCAATACCATTTACATCATTTAAATTAAAAACTTCAATACCCTTGGATTGTAATAATTCTGAAGATGCATTTGAGCTTGATACAGCTCCCTTAAATAAATGTGAAAATTCAGATAATTCTTCTATGAAACAGTTAACAGTTGAACCAGTTCCAATTCCTAAAATCATAGAGGGTGTTAACTTGTCTTGAATGAAGGAGATAGCTTGTTTGGCAACATTGATTTTTGAGGCACTCATGAAGGTATAATACTGGAAATTAACAAAACTATTACATTGAGATTAAAAATAAATAAAACAGGAAGCTTCAAGCATTCTAAAAAATACCTACAACTCATTAAAGAGGCTAAGGTTTATGATGTTTCTATAAAGACTCCAGTTACTTTTGCTACAAATATGACAGCAAAAATAAATAACGAAGTTTTTTTAAAAAGAGAAGATCTGCAGCCTATTTTTTCATTCAAAAGTAGGGGCGCATATAATAAAATTACCAGCCTAACGCCGGCTCAGAAAAAGAAAGGGGTCATAGCAGCTTCTGCAGGTAATCATGCTCAGGGCGTAGCTTTTGCATGCAAAAAGTTGAAGATACCATGTTTAATAGTTATGCCTGTAACCACACCTGACATAAAAGTTAGATCAGTTAAAAATTTTGGCGCTAAGATCATCTTAGAAGGTGATAACTTCAATCAGGCTGTTAAAGCTGCTCTAAAGCTAACAAAAATTAAAAAGCTCGAGTTCATTCATCCCTATGATGATCAATACACGATCGCTGGACAAGGAACTGTAGGCCAAGAAATATTAGAAACAGATGATGAATATGATGCAATCTTTGTTCCAGTTGGCGGTGGCGGATTGCTAGCTGGTGTCTCAGCATGGATAGCTCAACATACAAAAAAAGTAAAAATTTATGGTGTTGAGGTTGAAGATTCAGCATGTTTACTTGAAGCAGTTAAATTTGATAAAAGAGTCAGATTAAGAGAGGTTGGCTTATTTGCAGACGGCGTTGCAGTAGAGCAAATTGGTAAGAATAATTTTGATGTTATTAAAGAATGTGTAGATGGCGTAATTACTGTTAGTGTTGATGAGGTATGTGCAGCTGTTAAAGACATATTCGAAGATACTCGAGTTCTATCAGAGCCAGCAGGAGCACTAGCGTTAGCTGGATTAAAAAAATATAGTAAAAAAATTAAAGGCAAAAAACTTTTAGCAATAAGCACTGGAGCTAATGTTAATTTTGAAAGATTAAGTTATATCGTCGAAAGATCAGAGCTTGGAGAAAATAGAGAAAAAATCTTAAGTATTCAGATTCCAGAAAAACCAGGGAGCTTTTTAAAGCTTTGTAGAGTTTTTGGTAAAGCTCAAATAACAGAATTTAATTACAGAATGGCTGATAACAGAAAAGCTTTTGTTCTTGTTGGCATTAAAACTAAAACAGAAGAGTCATTTAAAGTTTTAAAAGATAAGCTAAAAAAATCAAAATTTAAGTTTAATGATTTAACAAGAAATGAGATTTCAAATGATCACTTGCGTCACATGGTTGGTGGAAGAAATAATCTAGATATAGATGAAAGCTCCGAGCGTATTTTTAGAAGTGAGTTTCCACAAAAACCTGATGCATTAATAAACTTCTTAAAAGATTTTGGAGCCAACTGGAATATTTCTTTATTTCACTACAGAAATCTTGGAGCGGCTTTTGCTAAAGTTCTTATTGGTATTCAAGATACGAATACTAATGGTAAAAAGCTTGAAAAGCATTTAAAAGCATCTGATTATAGTTTTATTGAAGAAACCTCAAACAACGCCTATCAAGATTTTTTAAGGTAAATGAACTCTAGAATCTTAATCTAAGCTTTATAGCAAAGATTTTACCTGATGGGTTGCTCCATGAATCTTGAACTATAGAGCGACTGTCAGAATTTATGTTTTCTTCATAAATATTTCCACCCTGACTATAGACAATATATAAGTTAGATAATGGCGCTAGCTCATACTTATATCTAATTTGTACTGCAGCTTCGCCTACATTAAATCCACTTACCTCCCTTTCGCTTAACGAAAGATAGCCATTTTGATTAGACATTAAGCTGGTAGGGTTGGATGCATCTAAAGCAACAAATTGTGCCTTAAATCTTAGCTCATGCTTATTACCTTTAAAGTAATTTAAATCTAAGGCTACGAATTTTTCAGTAGCATCATATGCAGCAAGATGGTTTGCATCTATCCATTTTAGCCACTCTTTTTGATCTCTAAGACTAAATCCTATTTTCATAGTCAAATAATCAGTTGGAAAGAAATAGTATGCCGCCTCCATCCAAGTTTTTTTATAACCATTAGAGTTCCAAGAATTGTTTTTACCGCCTTTTTCAAAATTTATTTTAAGACCATAGGCAAAGTTAGAATAATTTTTTGACTCAAAAGCCCCACCATAATTATATCTATAGGGCGTCTTTATAAATGGAGAATCAATATACTTCCTTGTAATAGTTGTATTTTTTCCAGATGACTCAAGGCTAGTCCAAAAATGCATAGATGATGTATCTTTAAATCCTAATTCAATTTTTGGATTTATATAAGAAGGATTACTATTTCCATTGGTATCAGTATGATGACCATATCTTAAAGAATATTCTATATTTTTAAACTTAGAATTCTCATCAAAATATCTTTCAAAAGAAGATCTGCCACCTAAAGAAACCCAATCATTCTTTTGCAGATAGCCCATGTCATTTATATTGAGATCATCACCATAGTAATGAAATCCAAGACTATGATTATCGTCTTTGTTGGGCTTAAATCTCATTCCGCCTTTAAAACCTACCGATGACTGATCGCCAGCGTCCGCATGAAGCAATATAGAATAGATTCTTAATTTATCATTAATAATATTGTCATAATCAATCGCATTGACCATCGCAGTTCTATTTAATATTGGATCATCGGTGTAGGTGAGCATATAACCAAGAGTTTTATTATTATTTTCTTTTTTTACTCGCGCAGCATAATAAGATCTACCCAGTGAAAAATTTTCATCTTGCTCACTTGCAGTAAAGAAGCCATATTCTGTACCACCTTCCTTTTGAGTATATCTAAGGGCGTAATCAAGATCTGAATATTGCTGTCTAGAATCATTACACAGATCCTCATTATCTGATTGGCTACAATTGTATGAGGGCTTTGATCCAATCCTTCTGGTATGCATCACCTTTAATCTTTCTCTGTCAGTAATATCAAAAAGTGTTTGATTTTCATTAAAAAAAGCTCTTTTTTCACCATAGAGAGTTTCCTCAGCAGAGAAATTAACCACAACATTATCACTTTCAACTTGGCCAAAGTCTGGATTAATAGTTGCATTAATTTGTTTGCCTGTTCCCGTATTATAAAAAATTTCAACACCAACTTTATTTATTTCGTTGTTTGTAATTGAGTCTTTAGCAGCAGCAATATAAGGAAAATAATTAATATTACTTTTTACAGGAAAACTATCTATTACTAACTTATCAAGTTGGTACATATATTTATTCCTTTCAGGATGAGTCTTAGAAGTTCCACTGAGTTCTCCACTTTCTGCGTTATATCGAAAAGCCCCAAATTTTATTTCTCGTTTTCCATCTACAGGAATCATATTGCCTATAGACCATGGGATAAATATTTCAGAAACCCAATTGTCATTGTTAATTTTTGTAGCGCCAACCCAGTCACCATCCCAATCGTAACTTTGATTATTTCCATTTCGAATCGTTGAATCAAGAAATGAATCACCTAATGAAAGCATAAAGGTATATGCCGTATTACCATCACCATCAAAATCTACAACAAATGCATTCCTGTCTGTTTTAGTATTCCATTCATCGCGAACATGCTTATAAGAACTCATGGTTGAAGGGTCTTGTGTATTTATAAAGCCAATATAAATCCCATCTTTATTAGTAAAAATTTTTACCCTAGTTTGATTTTCAGAGAGATTTAATGTAAATGGGTAAACTTCGTAGAATGTTGAAAATGATTTTGCATTTTCCCACTCAGCTTCATCCAGGACGCCATCCACTGATATCGCAAAGCTTTCAAGCGAGAGAATTATAGAGACAACAGCAAATAGTTTTTTCAATTATATTATTCCTTAGAAAAGAGTATTTTATAGCTATTTTAAAAACAGACAACATTTAGATTTAAGGCAATTTAAATAGATCTTCAAATTTTCCTTATTTTGGAAGTACAAACAGATCTTCAACTTTGCACATAAGAATCTTTGAAATTTTTAAAGCTAAAACAGTTGAAGGAACATAAATACCATTCTCAATAGCATTGATGCTCTTCCTCGATACTTCAGCATTCTCAGACAGAGCTTGCTGAGTTAAGCCTTCAGCCATGCGAAGCTTTGCCAGATTGTTTAAAAGGTTTTTATGATGCTTGCCCACTAAAATATGCTTCTACTTCTCTTCAAATTTTGCGACCGCTTTATCTATCTCAGATCCTGCATTAGGATATATATACCCCGCAACTAAAGAACCAAAACCAATACAGATAACCAATAGACCAACTCCTATCAGGAACTCTACTTGTACTAGGCCAAAGACAAATAACCCCAATCCTATGAACATGGTAATAACTCCATTTCTTCTGTAATCCATTGGCTTTTTCTTCTCATTAAAATTTTCCAATAAATCTTCAATGTCAGAGGGATCTTCTAGGTTTTTTGAAATTTCTACCATAGCTGCATATTTATCATTTTCCATCTTGGTGGTGTAGTACAAGATTACCCAAAAAATAAATACAGGCATCGATATTGCCGCATATGGAATGCCTAGTTCCAACAATATACTTATATGATCCATAGCAAACTCCTCAAAATATTAAATTTTTCTAAAAATGTAACGCAAAGGTATCATCAATAATATGGGAAGTAAAGGTTACATAAGCACAAAGCCTACTTAATTTTTTTAGATCAAAAGTTAATGATATTTTTTTCAGTAATCATTAAATCAACCCTAGTGTCATGACTTTCACCAAAACTTTTTTCTACATATTGAAAGTCATAGCCTAAACCTATGATTAAAGGTTTTTTTATATTTTTAGGAATGGTTTGCAGGCCTCTATCATAATAGCCGCCGCCATGGCCAAGCCTAAAACCAGCATGGTCAATACCAAGCACAGGAAGAATAATAAAATTCAAATCAAGAGGATTTATTAACTCCTCGCTTGTTGACTCAAGAATATTATATTTATTAGATATCAAGGCAGCACCATTATCTAATTTATTAAAGACCAGATTATTACCAGGCATGACTTTTGGCAAAAATATATTTTCTTTCAAATCTATAAGATAGCTCTCAACCTTATCAAGGCTAACCTCATTATTTGTCTGCTTGTATAAAAGGCTGTTGCCGCCTTTATAGTCACTTAAATAATTGAGTAGACTTTTTTGAATAGTAGATGACTTTTCTAAAACCTCACTCTTCGACATTAAGGATAGTTCTTGCTTTAGAGATTTTCTAATATTATTTTTTGTCATAAAGATTCTAAGAATCAACAAACCAATTCACCGCTATGTGCTATACCTGAACCGAAAGGACAGGTGGTGAACTTCATATCGAATCAGGCTTCCCTCTAAAGAGGTAATGCTCAACAACGACATTGGATTATCACCAGATAATTTAATATCGGTTCAAAATTAATTAACACATTGGCAAATGAACCAGAATGTATAGTTATTATAAATTAATTATTATGAAAAGTAGAATATTAACTTTCTAGAACTTCTTCGATACTTTGAAGCATATCCTGCATGGCACTTTCATCCCCAGCATTAGTCGATGAAGCATTTTCATTTTGAAGAAATTTATTAGCCAAACTTAATCCTGCAAGGATTAAAGCATTACTTTTATTATCAATTCCATCTAATTCAGAATTTAAAAGTTCTGCTGCTTCCAGCAAGGCGTTTTTTTCTTCTGCAGGACAGGAGAGGTTAATCTCTCTTCCAAAAATCCTTAATGCGACTACTTCCATTTCACTCATCAGCATCTGCCTCTTTATTTAATTCAGCTATTTGATCATTTAATAAATTAATTTCTTTAGTGTATTCAAGTTTAGATGACTTCCAGTCTCTTTCTCTTTTAATATATGAATCAATAATTCCCTTTTGCTCATCAAATTTATTGATAAGTTTACGGAGCTTCATTTTTAGGTTAGTTAGAATTGTTGTTTCTTCAGACTCATTCATGTTTTTGGTTTAAATCCACCAACAGTAGTTGGGAAGTTTAATTTAAAAGAGTAAAATTAATTTTATGAGCAAAGTATATCAAAAAAGAAGACACATATTAGGCAATCTATTGCCTATAAACTCTACGATTATTATTCCAGGAGCTGATCTTAAGTATAGAAACGCAGACTCTTCGTATAACTTCAGGCAGGACAGTAGTTTTTATTACTTATCTGGTTTTTGTGAAGCGGACTCAACTATGCTGATAGTTAATACTAATGGGGTCATTACATCTTCAGTTTTTGTTCCTAGAAAAGATAAATTAAAAGAAATTTGGGATGGCTATAGAGAGGGTCCTGAGGGCGCTAAAGAAAATTATTTTTTTGATAATGCTTTTAATAATGACGAAATTAACTCTGAACTACCAAATTTAATTCAAGGCATGGATAAAGTTTTTTATCCTTTTGGGAAAAAAGATGGCTTTGATCAATTGGTAATTAATTGGATGAAGACAGCTGGAACAAAAGATAGGCATAGCAAAGCAATAGATATTGCTGACGGATCTTCCTTGATAGGAAATCTTAGATTAATTAAGGATAGTGAAGAAATTGAAATAATGAAGCAAGCTGCAGAAATTTCTGCTGAAGCCCATATGGAAGCTATGAAGACAGTTAAGCCAGGTATGAATGAGCAATCAATTGAGGCGTTGTATTTATATGAATTTGCTAAGAAGGGCGGCCGTTTTGCAGCTTATACATCTATAGTTGCTGGAGGACATAATGCATGCGTCCTTCACTATGTTGAGAACAATCAAGAGCTTAATGAATCAGACCTTTTGCTTGTAGATGCTGGTTGTGAATATGAGATGTATGCATCAGATATTACAAGAACTTTCCCAATCAGTGGGAAGTTCTCAGAAGAACAACTTGCTGTATACAACGTGGTATTAGAGGCGCTTCGCACTGCTACAGATTGTGTAAAAATTGGCAATAATATAATGGATCCTCAAATTGCATCAGAGAAAGTAATCACTAAAGGATTAGTTGATCTTGGTATTCTTAAAGGAGATGTTGATGATTTGCATCAAAAGGGAGCCTTTAAAGATTTTTATATGCACAAGATTGGTCATTGGTTAGGTCTGGATGTTCATGATGCTGGTGATTACATGGAAAATAACGAGCATATGGGTTTTAAGCCTGGAATGATCACAACAGTTGAACCTGGAATTTATATAAGCAAAGATGCTGACGTTGATGATAAATGGAAGGGCATTGGAATCAGAATTGAAGATGATATTTTAGTTACTGAATCAGGCAATTTTAATTTAACTTCAAAAGTTCCATCTGATCCTAAAGAAATTGAAGCCTTAATGGCCTAATAATCTTATGAAATATCCTGTCATAATTTCGGGAGGAGGGATTATTGGTTGCTATATTCACTTGCGACTAAAACAAGAGGGAATACCTTCCTTAATCATAGAAAAAGGCTTAGCAGCAAGAGAATCAGAAATTAATATTAGAACTATTTCTCTTAATCCTAGCACCTATAAACTTCTTTTAGATCTAGGTATTCAGCTTGAGACTGCATCAGTCAATACAATTAAAGTTTCAGACAGAGATGGCTCTGGAAAAATTGAATTTGTGGCTAGTGAGGTTGGAGAGGAGGCTTTATCGCATGTTGCCATGTTTAATGATCTCTTGGATAAGATGCAGGACTTAGCTAAACCTGCAATTCAGTTTGAATCTGAAATTACCTCAATATCTAAATTAGAAGAATTAACAAAGATAACCCTAAATAATAATTCTGAACTTAAAACTTCATTACTTATTGGTTCTGATGGAAGGAAGTCCCCAGTTGCCCAGCTATCAAATTTTATTTCAAAAGATAATGACTATAAACAGACAGCTTTTACTTTTCTTGCGAGCGAGGAGTCAGCTAGTAATATTTTTGTAGCTAGTCAGATTTTTTCTGACAAAGGAATTTTTGCATTAATGCCAATAAAGCATGAAAACAAAAATATGTTTTCAGTTGTATGGTCTGTTCCCAATATACTTATAAAAGATATAAATATAGATGATTTTGTTAGTAAAAATATAGATACAGTGACATCAAATATTAGTTCTAAAATTACATTAGAATCTGAAATTATAAGCTTTCCCTTATCAAATCATCATCTGGATTCTTATATGAAAGAGGGCGTGGTTGTAGTTGGAGATGCAGCGCATTCAATTCACCCTCTGGCTGGTCAAGGAATCAATCTTGGCTTTGCTGATGCAGATATTTTATGTGAAGAAATAATTGCTGCCTTCAAAAAAGGCTATTCCATAGGGTCATATAGAGTCTTAAAAAAATATGAAATAAGAAGAAAATCAATTAATGAAATTATGCTTAAAGCTATGGATGGTTTTATAGGTTTATTTGGCTCAACTAATATTTATATTAAGGTTTTAAGAAATCTTGGGCTGAATCTTTTCAATAAGATTTCATTTATGAAAGTATTTTTTATTAATCATGCTTCAGGATCTCATAAGCTATAATTCGTAAGTTGCTTTTTAAATGAGAATGATTATCATCTGATTATTCATTTACTTAATTTTAAGAATGAGATTTTCACAACTATTATGCATTTCAGTTTTATTGGTTTCATGTAGCCAAGCAAAAGATGTAGATCTACTAACCATTTATACATCTAGACAGCCTCAGCTTATAGAGCCCTTGTTAGAGCAATATAAAGAAAAAACCGGCATAGAGGTTAGATTGCTCTCAGGCAAAGCTCCTCAACTAATGGAAAGAATTGCAGTTGAAAGCGATATGACAGAAGCTGATATATTTATGACAGTAGATGCTGGAGTGTTATGGCAAGCTGGTGAAAAAGGAATTCTTGAAGACATAAATTCAAAGATTTTAAATGAAAATATACCTGAGCATTTAAGAGATGCTAGCGGCAAATGGTTTGGATTATCAAAAAGAGCTAGAACTATTGTTTATAACTCTGACAAAGTTTCTACTGACGAGCTTTCTTCCTATAAAGACTTAGCCGATCCAAAATGGGCTAATAAGCTCTGCTTAAGAACCTCAACTAAAGTCTACAATAGATCACTTATTGCTAGCATGATAGATGCAGACGGTTATAAAAATACAAAAAACATAGTTCAAGGATGGGTAAATAACCTTGCTACTGAGGTATTTTCAAGTGATACCCAGGTTCTAAAAGCAGTCTCAGCAGGGCAATGTAATGTAACAATAGTAAATACATATTATTTAGCAAGACTTGCTGATGACCCGACATATTCTAATCTTAAATTGCATTGGGCAAATCAGGATGGCAGAGGAACTCATGTAAATATTTCTGGTGCGGGTGTTACTAAATATTCTAAAAATAAAGTCGAAGCTACAAAGCTACTGGAATGGCTTTCATCTGCAGAGGCTCAAGAAACATATGCTGGAGCAAATAAAGAATTTCCTGTCATGGATGGAATAGATGTTGGTCAAATTCTTCAAGGCTGGGGATCTTTTAAAGAAGATCTTATTTTAGTAGAAAAGTTAGGCTTACTTCAAAAGGAAGCAGTTCTTTTAGCTCAAGAAGCAGAATATAAATAATTTTTAAAGAGTAAGAAGGAGAGTCTATTTGATTCTAAACTTTTTCGCCGCGTGAACGCATTTCTTTGAGTACTTCGCTAATACCTTTTTTATCAATAATACGCATTCCCTTTGCAGACACCTTAAGGTTTACAAATCTATTCTCAGACTCGACCCAGAATTTGTGCATGTGCAGATTAGGAAAGAACTTTCTTTTAGTTCTATTATTGGCATGGGAAACGTTGTTTCCAGACTGTGGTATCTTACCTGTTACTTGACATATTTTACTCATAGAACCGCGATTTTATAGAACACAGAGACACTTAGCAATACTATTAGCAATTAATATGAAACATTTACTCTTAATAAGGCATGCAAAATCAGGATGGGATAATGCCAATCTTCGAGATTTTGATCGCCCACTCTCAGACAGAGGCAAAAAGGATGCTATTTTAATGGAAAATTTTCTTAATAAAATAGAATATATGCCTCATTTAATTTTATGCAGCCCCGCAAGAAGAACCCAGCAAACATACGATATCCTTTTTGGAGTTAGTGAAATAAAATCAACCTTATACCTAGATGATTTATACCATGCAGGCGATGAAGAGCTACTAAACATTATTAAATTAACAGATGAAGGTAAAAAAATTTTAGTCATTATTGGCCACAATCCATCGTTACATAATCTTTTAGAGCAGATGACCAATAAAAAATTTACTAATTTTCCAACATCTGGGATAGCTTGCTTGCAAATGGATTTAGAATGGGAGAAAGTAGCAAATACTGAAGCAAAATTAATTTTTTTCAAAAAACCAAAGGACTTTCAACCTTGTTAGATATAAAAATAAAAATATTAAATCCAAAAATTGGAAAAGAAATACCTCTTCCGGAATATAAAACTTCTGGCTCTGCCGGTATGGACGTTCGAGCATGCATTGATGATTTCATGATCTTAAAACCGGGAAAGACTGAGATGATACCGCTAGGATTTGCTATGCATATTCAGGATATCAATGTGGCTGCATTAATTATTCCTAGATCTGGCCTCGGATCAAAACATGGTATTGTTTTAGGTAATCTGGTTGGTCTTATAGATTCTGATTATCAAGGCGAGCTCATGGTTCCAGCATGGAATAGATCTGATGAAGATTTCAAGATTTCTTCTGGCGACAGAATTGCTCAAATGGTTATTGCGCCTGTAATACAAGCCAACTTTGAATTAGTTGATGATTTTGAGGAAACTGAAAGAGGTGATAAAGGTTTCGGAAGTTCTGGAGTAAGATGAATTTACTATTTCTTTTTACCAAATCTCTCTTCGAAACGCTGAACTCTTCCACCAGTATCAATAATTTTCTGCTTTCCAGTATAGAAAGGATGGCATGCAGAACATATATCTAATGATAAATCATCTTTTAACGTGCTCATGACAGCTAAGGTATTACCGCAACCGCAAGTTGCTTTAATTTCTGAATATTCTGGGTGTATATTGCTTTTCATAATAAATCTAAAATTTGGATGAGAACTATAACAAATAAGTCGATTTTTTCAATTAAAACATGAATATTTTTTATTACGACATTGCTATACCTATTCCTATTAGAGAAACATTTACATATCAATCAAAAGATATTATCCAAACTGGTACCAGAGTTGCTATTAAATTTAGGAATAAAGAGGTAGTTGGCTACGTTATTAAAAACCTTAAAAATAAACCTAGTTTTCCAACTACTGAAATATTTGAAATATTAGATAGTGAACCAATTTTTAAATCTTCAGATTTGCAAATTATTTCTTGGCTTGCAGACTACTATCATCATCCTATAGGAGAAGTATTTGATACTTTTTGCCCTCCATCATTAAGAAAGAGAATTAAGACAGATCCTCTTATAACCTCATTTGATACAACTTATGAAGTTATAAAAGAAGATAAAATATTTGAGTTAAATGCAGAACAAGAGAATTGCGTAAAAGAACTTAAAGCCTTAAAGGGATTTGACCCATGTCTTCTTTATGGAGTTACAGGATCAGGTAAAACGGAGATATATCTAAGAATCTCAGATATATACTTATCTAAAGGTAAGTCAATATTAATTCTCGTACCAGAAATCTCCTTAACCCCTCAGCTTCAAGAAAGATTTATTAATAGATTTGGAGATAACATTGGCATCTATCATTCGCGACAAACACCCAAACAAAGATACGATGTGTGGAATAAAGCCAGGTCAGGCGAAATAAAAATAGTAATTGGAACTAGATCAGCAGTTTTATGCCCATTACATAATTTGGGCCTAATGATAATAGATGAAGAGCATGACCAATCTTATAAACAACATGAAGGTTTTAGATTTTCTGCAAGAGACTTAAGTATAAAAAGAGCTCAGGTAGAAGATATCCCAATCATTTTAGGAACAGCTACACCCTCATTACAAACATTAAAATTAGTTCAAGACAAAAAGTATAAACAAATAAATATCTTAAAAAGAGCAAATGGCTCTGAACCACCTGGATTTATAGTATTAGATATCAATGATTCAAAGTTAGAATCTGGTATTGCCAAAGAATCATTAGATGCAATAGAAATGACCCTAAGTCAAAATAAGCAAGTACTTATTTTTATTAATAGAAGAGGATTTTCTCCTCTGTATGAATGCAATGATTGTAGATGGGTGGCAGAGTGTAAATCCTGTGATGCCCGTTTAGTCTTTCATCATGGTTTAGATAGATTGATGTGTCATAGGTGTGAGTCTGCTTATGGTGTTCCTAAAAAGTGCCCAGAGTGTGCTCATTCAAATCTGAGTCTTCAGGGTTCAGGTACAGAAAGAATAGAATTGTTTTTAGAAAACTACTTTAAAAATACAACTATTATTCGTTTAGATCATGACACCACTAAAAAGAAAGGCGCACTAAATGAAATTATTAAAAAAGTGCATGAATCAGATTCAGCAATTCTAATCGGAACGCAGATGCTTGCTAAAGGACATGATTTTCCTAAAGTAGAATTAGGTGTAATTCTAAATTGCGATGCTGGCATTACAAGCCCAGATATTAATAGCCTTGAAAAAATATCACAGCTATTAATTCAAGTTTCAGGTCGTGTTGGCAGAAAGGAGGGTAATGGTAAGGTCTTGATCCAAACAAGATATCCAGAAGATGAAAATCTAAGAGAATTAAAATCTGGAGATTATCTTAATTTTGCATTAAAAAATTTAAAACAAAAAAAAGAACTACATCATCCACCATATACTGCAGTATCTTTATTGAGAACAAGTTCACCACTGGCCGAGCATAATATTAAATTTTTAGAAAAGGTAGCTAGCATACTAAGCATAGAATCTGATATATCAGCAATAGGACCAATACCTTCGATAATAACTAAGAGTAGAGGTAATTTTAGACATCATTTAATTATTCAAACAACGTCTAAGACGTTATTAAATAAATTTGCACAGGACATCATTTCTTCAGTTTCATCGTGGAAGGAGACTAAAAAAGTTAAATGGTATTTTGATATAGACCCAATCGATTATAGCTAAATTGCTATTTTAATATTTTGTCCAGGGTAGATGGCTTTTCCGCGAAGGTTATTGAGGTCTATTATTTCATCAACCGTAACGCCAAATCTTATTGCGATTTCAGATATAACATCACCTTTTTGAATGGTGTATTCAATATTTGACTGGACTGGATCCATAAAAGTATTAGGTTTAGGCTTTTCTTTAAAATAATCATGGATTCCAAGAAAGATAGATCTAGCTATCATCCTTCTTCCCGGTTTGCCTTTTAGCCTAGCAGCATCTTCAGCATTTGAAATAAAACCAGATTCAACTAAAACAGAAGGTATGTCGATAGATTTGAGTACTCTAAAGTCTGCAAATTCAACATTTTTTTTATGAAGCCTGGTGTAAGGATCTAACCTCAACTTATCTAAAATCTTGTTGCCAAGAATAATACTATTTTCTATTTTTGCCTCATAAACTAATTGATATAAAGTTCTGGCAGCATCTTCATCAAAATCATTCACATCCAGTTTGCCTATTTTTGCTTTCACCTCTGGGTTATTAGCAAGCTCCTTTTTAGAAAGGTTTGCTGCTGTAATGCTTGATGCTTCTTCTGACCAAACAAATACAGAAACTCCTTTAACAGAAGACAATCTAAATGCATCAGCATGAATAGATACAAAGATATCAGCACCAACTTTTCTTGCATTTTGGTACCTATCATTAAGGTCTACAAAAGAATCATCTTCCCTTATCATTACAGGCTTATAGCCCTTAGTATCCCTTAGAGTTCTCTCAAGCTCTCTTGCAATAAGTAAAGTAATATCTTTTTCTAAAATATTTAATTTCCCAACTGCGCCAGGATCTCTTCCTCCATGACCTGCATCGATAGCTACGATAATATCTCTTATATTTTTACTTAGTTTTTTATCCTTCTTAATTTCAAAAATTAATAAAACATGGTCTTTTTTTTCTATTTGCCAAGGCTTTTTCCAATAAACTGATTCATATAAATCAAGTACTATCCTCGACGTGGAACCATCTTTTGAAGCTCGTATTTTTTTAATTGGGTGGTTTTGACGATTTTCTAATTCACCCTTAAGTTCAGAATCTTTTATATCAATGACAATTCGAGAAGGCTCGTCTAAAGCATAAGATTTAACAAGGGCAATCTTGCTAAGTTTGAAAGTAATTCTAACTTCACCAGACGGCAGTTCTTTAATAGATGAGAACTCTACTAAATTTGAACTGAAGGTCTCTAAACTAATAAAAAATAAGCAGCTTAGAATAATTAATTGTTTCATTTTTTTACTTATCTTTTCTTATTAATTTTTCTAGAAGAATTGTATCTCCAATTAATTCAATTTTTCTACTATTTTTATAATGCATCATATTGATTTTTAGATTAAATGATCTTTTGCCCTCTATTTTTTCTGGCCATTCTATAAATATTATTTTTTTACCAGCAAACTCTCGATTGAGTTCAAGCATCTGAACATCCTCTTCAATTTCAGTCCTATAAAGGTCAATATGCAAAATCAGGAATTCATCAAAATCATATTCTTCACAGATTGTATATGTAGGACTTTTAACAGACCCATCCCATCCAAGTGCTCTAAGAATACCTCTGACTAATGTAGTCTTGCCTGCACCAAGGTCTCCTTGAAGATGAAATTCAAATATAGAATCATCAGATTGTTTAATCAGTGCAGCAATCTTCCCACCAAAATCTAAAGTTTCACTTTCGTCTTGAAGAATATAATTTTCCATTATTTATTATTCAATTTTTTTCTAATTAAAGGAATCAATTCTGATGCTGCCAGTCCTTTTTCACCATTTAATTTTACAAATTCACTTCCAGCTATCCCATGTGTTGCTACAGCCAATAGAGAGGCATTATGCGCAGATAATCCCTGAGCTATAAAACTACCAATTAATCCGGCTAAAATGTCCCCTGTGCCTCCTGTGGCGAGCTCAGGCCCACCTTCTTCACATACAAAGACATCATCATCAGTAGCGATAATTGTTCCAGCACCTTTAAGAACAATAGTTGCATTATATTTAGCGACTAAATCTTTTGCTGCATTAACTCTGTCAGCTTGTATGTCTTTTGATGATAGACCTAATAGGTCTGCAGCCTCGCCAGGATGTGGAGTAAGGACAAGAGAATTTTTGACATTTTTTAGACATAAATCATTATTTGCTATGTATCTTAGAGCGCCTGCATCAAAAACAACTGAGCCACTATTTATTTCTATATGCTCTATAAGTATTTCCATTATTTGTTCAGACCATGAGCTTGCAGATAAGCCAGGACCACAGATAAAAACATTTTTATTATCTAAAGCTAAACCAGTTTCTTTAGGCTGATCATGTCCGATGGCCATAATCTCAGGATTGCGACTAAGAGAAGCCTTTAAGTGTATTGGCTGCGTAAGCAATGAAACTAATCCAGTGCCTGATTTTAAAGCTGCCTCAGCTGCCAATATTGCAGCACCACCCATATTCGTATCACCACCCATTACAAGAGCACTTCCATGATCCCCTTTGTGACTATTAGATAATCTTTTCGGTAGTAAGTTTTTTACATCATTAAAGGTATATGAAGTTGCAACTGCTTGACTTTCTTTTTCCATCTGTAAATTTAAGTTATGAAAATACTTTTCTCCTGCAGCGATTTTACCCTCATTAAGACTTAACCCTAACTTTCTTCCAACAAAACTTATAGTTTTATTAGCCTCTACATAAGCTTCACAAGCCACCCCAGTATCTGGATGGATACCTGATGGAATATCTATTGAAAAAATATGCTCATAAGAGTTCATAGTTTGTATTAAATTAATGATGTTCTTATCAAAAGACCCCTTAAGACTTGTTCCAAAAATTGCATCAATTATAAGTACACCACTATCAACTTTATTTAATATCGATGGCTTATAAATTAAACCCCTATCATGAGCTTCATTGGAAGCCTCCATACATAAATGACTTTTATTTTTATTCTCTAACGCATCTACTATCTGTACGTCAAAACCTGCATTAAATAAATATATCCCAACATAGTAACCATCCCCACCATTATTCCCGGGTCCACAGATACAAATATATTTCTTATGTTTATAATTTTTTGTAATATATTCTGCAGTGACTTCTGCAGCCTTAAGCATTAGATCTTTATCTAAATTACCTTTGTTAAAGTATGATCTTTCATATTCTTGAACTTGTGAGCTAAGAAATAACTTATTCAAAAACTAATCAGTTTGAAAGAAAGCTATTCTGTCGGAATGAAAAGAGCCAATATAAATTTTATTATTTAAAGGATAAGCTGTAGTTGGAAATCCAAATACAGTTTCTTGAAATGAATATATATTTTTCTTTTTGAGAGAAACAACATCAATTTCATGAATAGAAAATGGCAATGAACAATTCACACTAATCTCTAGATCACAGCCCATTGAATCAATCGTCTCATGATCTAAAGAGGTAAGCCAAATAGAGTTATCCAGAATTATCATATTATCTGGTGAATTTATTGAATATCTCCCAACAGAGCTTCCATTGAGTAGGTTTATAACTTTTAACTCATCACTAAGATTGTAATTAACATATAAGAGCTCACTATCTTCATCTAGTCCTATACCATTAGGCTGACCACCATCTGATCCAACAACCTTATTAAAGTTATTGTTATCCCACTTTAAAACATACCCAGTAGAGTATTTAAAAAGGGCGGCACTTAACCATTCATTTACCGTTATATCTCTTTCATACATATGAGTAACATAAAAAGATCCATCTCTTCTTATACTCAGATCATTAAAATAATTTTCTTCAGGAGCAACGACACAACCTCTCCAGATCATTGACCAATCATCATCATTTTGAGTTAACTCAAAAAACTCAACAGATTCAAAAGGAAAGTGATTTACAACACCAAGCTGCATTAATCCATCATCTCTTTTTACCAAATCAATTCCATGTGGACCAAAAACATCAGCAGGATTTCTTTTACAGCTTGGATCTCCCCATATATTTTCTCCAAATTTAATTTTAGGTAATATTCTTGCACCATCACTTATTCTGAGTAGCGCAAAAGAACCTTTACCATCTCTCTCTTGGTAGGGCTTTATCCCACCAAATTCTGACATTATAAAAAATTTATTATCTGGCAATAGAGCCATATCTTCAGGATTTTTGAATCCACAATATACAGATATTGATTCATCTGAACGGCACTCATCTATATCATTTAATGGCCCCATATAATCTCGCGAAACCATAAGCAAGGCTAAACTAAAAAAAAGTAAACTCAGCGGAATAATGAATTTGTAATAATTGTTAAATAAAATATTAGCAAATTTATGAATCACATTTTCAAAAAATATAGCTATAAACCCTCTTAATATTGAGACTAGACCAAAGACAAAAAGAGTGTTTTTCCACATTCTATCTGACCAAGAAAAATCAACGATATAAAGTAAAAATCCACCAATAACCAAAGCTAAAAAGCCTAATAACTTTATATTAGATGATTCTAATATGGGCTGCATGACTGAAAGCACTATTTTTTTAAATAAAATTATTAAACCAAAACATAAAAAAATAATTGCTAATATTTCATTCATTCTTCAATTTACCCATTTAGATATAGTTGATTTAATTATAGCAACTATCTCAAGAGGCTTGTCTAAAGGAACATGATGAGCGGCCCCAGGAACTTCTACAAAGTCCATTACTTCTTCAAACTCTTTTTCCATAAAATTTAATATTTTTGATCCAAGGAGCATACTGTTGCCACCATAAATATATAGCGCTTTACATTTAATATTAAACTTATATTCGGAGAGACGGCCTAATTTCCAGAATAAAGTATCATCAAATTTCCACCTCCAACCATCTTCGGTTTGAGATATGGAGTGTTCACCTATATATCTTAAATACCAATCATTTTCACACTCTTGTGCCGGCATTAATCTAAATCTGTTAACAATGGATACTTTATTTTCATAATATTTGATCATTCTTAAAGGTCCAGTACTTCTATGTTTAGCATAGTCATAATCCGGTGGTCTTATGGGAGTATCAATCATAACCAGGTAATCAATAATGTCAGGATGTTCAGTGGCAACAAAGCCAGCCACATGACCACCAAGAGAGTGACCTACTAGAATAATATTCTTTCCACTATCAATCAGTTGTTCGGTATTTAATATATCGATCATTGCTTGAGAGAAAGATTTGAAGCTGTAGTCCTCTCTATGTGCAGAGTCTCCCATTCCAGGAAGGTCAATTGCAAGAACATAAGCTTCATCAGAAAACTGAGGAGCAATGGGATCCCACCATTTCATATGAGCTCCAGTTCCGTGAACCAGAAAGATTATATTTTGATGATCTTTATTTCCCCAAGTTTGATAGGCAACCTGATGATCTTCTGAGGCTATAGTTTTGTATTCAGATTGATGAGCAATTGAATCATGAAACCAATCAGGTGCATGAGAAATATCATTTTGAAGATTGTCAGTAACTTTCATTGCACGTATTCTAAGCTATTAAATGCAAATAATTAACTAAATGAATACTCAAATAATAACTCCTGCAGCTACTGTCCTAATAATAAGAGATGGCCAGAATGGTATAGAAGTATTTATGGTTGAAAGATCTAATAGACCCCCATTCGGTAATCTATTTGTTTTCCCAGGAGGCAAGATAGATGAAAGTGATAATGACTCTAGAGCTCAGTCATTATGTAAGAGCATCACTGACAAGGAAGCATCATCCTTATTAGGAATTGAAAATAATGGTCTTGGTTATTGGGTAGCTTGCGTTAGAGAGTGCTTTGAAGAAGTGGGGATACTATTAGCAGAGAAGAAAGATGGCTCTAAATTAAATCTTAATGGATCAGAGAAAGAAAAATATCAAAAATATAGACAAGATCTTTTAGATAACAAGATAAGTTTTCATGATATTTGTATACAAGAAGAACTTGAATTATTAACAGAAAACATAGCTCCCTTTTCTCACTGGATAACACCAGATATTGAAGTTAAAAGATTTGATACTAGATTTTTTATAGCATGTTTACCTGATAATCAGACAGGCATTCACGATGGAAATGAATTAGTAAATAGTCTTTGGATTTCAGTAGAAGAAGCTATTAAAAAAGCTTATGCAGGAGATATGAATATGATAATGCCGACAATCAAAAATCTTGAGCAATGTGTCGGTTTTGAATCAATTCAGGAGCTACTTAATCATCAACAAAAATTAACTAACGATGATATACCGTCAATTTTGCCAAAATTCTTTAAAAAGGATGGAAATTGGGTAGGACTTCTTCCAGGTGATGCGGGGTATGATGACAACTAATGACTAGTCTGATAAAAAAAATAACAGCTCCAAATGGTGGAGTCTTTACCGGGGGAGGGACTAACACTTACCTAATAGGTAAAGAGGATATTACTGTTGTAGATCCAGGTCCATCCATTCAAAGTCATCTAGATGAAATCGTCAAAGCCGGAAATAATAATATAAAAAGAATTATTGTTACCCATACGCATAAAGATCATTCACCAGGTGCAAAACCTTTAGCAAAAATATTAAATGTTCCAGTAATGGGTTCTTTTGCTAAGTTTGATATGTTTCAGGATGAAACATTTGATCCTGATAAAATTCTTCAAGATAAAGATATTATTAAGACTAGTGAATATACAATTGAAGTTATTCATACCCCTGGGCATGCTTCCAATCACTTGTGTTTTTTAATACAAGAAGAAAAGTGTTTACTAACAGGAGATCATATTATGAATGGCTCAACAGTTGTTATAGCCCCACCTGATGGAAATATGACCGAATATTTGGACTCGCTTAAAAAGCTTGATAATTTTGATATTAAATTACTAGCACCAGGTCATGGAGATTATCTTGAGAATCCAAAAGTTGTGACTGATTGGGTATTTAATCATCGATTAAGTAGAGAGCAGAAAGTTTTGAATTCAATAAAAGAATTAAAGACAGCTCGAATAGAAGATCTTTTAGCTCACGTATATGATGACGTTGATCCAGGACTTCATCCCATAGCTTTATGGAGTCTAGAAGCTCATTTAATAAGATTAGAAGAACATCAATATGTTAAGAAGCTAGAAGACGGTTTATGGAAAGCAGAATCCTAAAGTAACTTTAGTTTTTAGCTGCGGCTAGAAATCATATAAATGCATAAGAATATAATTTTATTGTGCATACTCTTCTTTGGATGCGATTAGATCTTCTACAACGTTTGGGTCGGCTAGTGTTGAAGTATCACCAAGGTTATCAAATTCACCTGCTGCAATTTTTCTTAAGATTCTTCGCATAATTTTCCCTGATCTTGTTTTAGGAAGACCCGGCGCCCACTGAATCAAATCAGGTTTTGCGATAGGGCTAATTTCATTTGATACAAATAACTTTAATTCATTCTTTAATACATCTTCATAAGCTTCGCCCGACATTAAAGTTACATATACATAGATTCCTTGGCCTTTAATAGGATGATCAAATCCAACAACTGCAGCCTCTGCAACTTTTGGATGAAGCACTAAAGCACTTTCAATTTCAGCTGTTCCAAGTCTATGACCAGATACGTTAAGAACATCATCAACTCTTCCAGTTATCCAGATGTAACCATCGGAATCTCTTTTTGCACCATCACCAGTAAAATACATTCCATTATATTGTGAGAAATATGTATCTAGCATTCTTTCATGATCACCATAAATACTTCTTATCTGACTTGGCCATGACTGAGTGATAACAAGATTCCCTGAACTTTCTCCTTCAAGCTTATTTCCATCAGGATCAACTAACGCAGGCTTTACTCCAAAGAAAGGGAAGGTTGCAGAACCTGGTTTTACAGGAGTTACCCCAGCAATAGGAGAGATTAAAACTGATCCAGTTTCTGTTTGCCACCATGTATCAATGATATGGCATTTGCTATTACCAACTACAGAATAGTACCACTCCCAAGCTTCTGGATTAATAGGCTCTCCAACAGTTCCAAGTATTCGTAATGAAGTTCTATCTGTCTTTAGAACAGGAGCATCCCCTTGTGACATTAAAGCTCTAATTGCAGTTGGGGCGGTGTAGAAGATATTAATATTATGTTTATCACATACTTCCCAACATCTTGAGGCATCTGGGTATGTTGGAACGCCTTCAAACATAAGGCTTGTCGCGCCATTAGATAAAGGACCATAAACAATATAAGTGTGGCCTGTAATCCAGCCTACATCTGCCGTACACCAATAGTTATCTTCTGGGTTATACCCAAATAGATATTTAAAGGATATATGAGCACCTAACAGATACCCAGCTGTTGTATGCATAACGCCTTTAGGTTTTCCTGTTGAGCCAGATGTATATAAAATAAAGAGAGGATCTTCTGAATCCATTGGTTCCGGAGTAAATATTTTATCTTGATGATTTACTAAATCGTGATACCAAACATCGACCTGATCATTCCAATTAATATCTCCACCTGTTCGCTTAATAACTAGATTTGTTTTTACACAAGGGCATTTTTTTAGAGCTATATCAACATTGTTTTTAAGAGGCACAGTTTTGCCACCCCTGTAACCCTCATCAGCAGTAATGACTAAAGAACAATCTGCATCTAATATTCTATCTTTTAAGGCTTCTGGAGAAAAACCACCAAAAACAACAGAATGGATAGCACCAATTCGTGCACAAGCAAGCATTGCATAGGAAGCCTCAAGAATCATTGGCATATAAATACAAACCCTGGAGCCTTTTGAAACTCCTACCTCTTTTAAGGCATTTGAAAGTTTACAAACTTCATCATGAAGTTCTTGATAAGTAACAGAGGTAGACTCATTAGGATTATCGCCTTCCCATATTAGAGCAGTCTTATCTGCATTACTCTCTAGATGTCTATCAATACAATTTTCAGATATATTTAGTTTTCCACCATCAAACCATGTTGCATTAGAAAAATTATCATTGTGAACTTCTGCAAAAGGCTCAATCCAATTTAAATTGTCTTTTGCCATGTTGCCAAAAAAACTCTTAGGGTTATTGATTGACTCTTCATACATAGCCTTGTATTGATCAAAATCTTTTATATGGGGATTACTTATATTATCTTGAGGATTGTAAATTTTATCTTCCATAAGAATTTTTATCCTGAGAATAAACTCAATTTTTTAAATTATTGAAGGCTGAGGATTGATAAACTTTTTGCCTTTAGGATCTGACATTATCTGACCTACAAGCATATCAAAGTCATCATCGTTTGATTCCAAGTTTATATCAGCTGCATTCACAATTAATAATGGAGACGATTCGTAATAAAGAAAAAATCTTGAGTAAGCATCATTCAGCCTTTCTAGATAATCTGGCGTTAAAAACTGCTCATTGGAATTTCCTCTTTTACCTATTCTGTCCATTAAAACGTGAACAGGCGCTTGTAAATATATTACTAAGTCAGGAGTAGGGGCATCAATAGTGAGATGGTCATACATTTTGTTATATAGATCCATCTCTTCACTAGATAAAGTTACTTCAGCAAACAACCTATCTTTTTGAATTAAAAAATCAGCAACTCTTACTGTTTCAAATAAACTTCTTTGTTTTAATTCTTCTATTTGCTGGATTCTTTGAAATAAGAAAAATAACTGAGTGGCTAAAGCTGACTGGCTTGGGTTTTTATAAAAGTTCTTTAAAAAAGGGTTTTCTGAAGGTCTCTCTAAAAAAGCGTCATAATTAAAATTTGTAGCTAGTTTATTAGCAAGTGTTGTTTTGCCAACACCTATCGGTCCTTCGATTGCAATGTATTTTGGAAGTGGTGTTTCCTTAATAGCAAGTTTCATTAATAAAACAATATTTTTTTATTAAGATTATATTAACTCACTCGAGAAACCAAATTTTTTATCAGATTCATTTTCTCTTTCATTACTTAATTTAGTAATTACTGCTTCTCTTTCATCATCATTTTGATTTTGAAACTTAGTCCACCAGTCACCAATACTTGAGTCTTCCTTAGCTGCAGCTTCTCTAATTAATAAAAAATCATAAGCTGCTCTAAATCTAGGATGCTTTACAAGTTTATGAGGGTATTGCCCAATTCTACTTTCAAGTTTTAACTGTAAAACCCATATATCTTTAATATATGTTTGAAATTTTCTGGGTATCGCTGTTAATTGATGCTGGTCTCTTAAAACCTCATCCATAGACCTAAAGAATTTTCTAATATTTATCTCTTTATTATTAGAGCATTTTTTAATAAGTGATGGCCATAGAAGTGCAGCCATTAAAAAGCCTGGTGTAATAGACTGATTATTAGATATTCTTCTATCAGTATTTACTAAAGCCTCTAACATCACATTCATTGAAAATTCAGAGAAATCAGGATCGGTAGAGATTAGATATTTAGCTATTCCAAATGAATTAAGTTTTTTAAAGTTCTGTTCAGCGTGGCCGTGTAAAAATATTTTACAAAATTCATCAAAAAGCCTCGCATTAGATATGCCTGAGAGGAGATAACTTTTATCATAAATTGCATCTTTAACCTTATTATCGATCTTAAAATCTAATTTAGTACTAAACCTAATAGCTCTAAGGGCTCTAACTGGGTCCTCTTCAAACCTTCCCTGTGGATCTCCAATTGAAACGAGTATCTTTTTATTAATATGCTTTAAGCCAGCATGAAAATCTTGAATCTTATCTGTTATTGGGCAGTAATAAAGAGCATTTACAGTGAAATCTCTTCTATGACAATCTTGCTGGATAGTTCCCCAGGTATTATCTCTAAGAATTTTTCCAGTATCATCTTTTACAAGAGTATCTGAATTTTGCTTCCCAGCTCTAAAGGTAGCAACCTCAATTAATTCTGATCTATTAAATACATGGACCAGCCTAAATCTCTTCCCAATAATCCTCGAGGCTTTAAATATTTTTCTTACCTCTTCCGGAGTAGCATTAGTTGCTATATCAAAATCTTTTGGGGTAATTCCAGTTAAAACATCACGAATACATCCGCCAACCAGATATGCTTCAAAGTTATTATCTTGAAGGGTTTGGATTATGGAGATAGCAAAAACGCTAAATTTTTTTGTGTCTAACAATTGTGTGAGATTAATTTATTCAATGATTTTATTTTTTTATGAATTTTAATTCTGTTTCCCAATTTTTTTTATTTGTTTCGTAATATTCTGTTCCTTGTTGAGCAAGGATAATTCTGCCACCATCCATGTCAATTCTTATACTATCTGTATTTATGACCCCGCCAAATCTATCATAAAATACCCCGATAATATCACCAGTCTTATCTTCAGTATGAATGTTTTTTATTAATTTTATTAATTCTTCTTTTTTCATCAAAAACAGTAAGAATTAACCACTATGTTGTTTTTCTTTGATTTCATTAAGAGTCTTACAATCAATACAATGAGTGGCAGTTGGTCTCGCCTCTAATCTCTTTATTCCAATATTAACTCCACAAGATTCACAATAACCATAGTCATTTTGCTTTATTAGATCCATGGATGAAGAGATCTTATTTATAAGCTTTCTTTCTCTATCTCTTGTCCTTAATTCAAATGCAAATTCTTCTTCTTGTGATGCTCTATCTAGATCATCAGCAGGTTTTTCACCTTTATCTTTTAAATGCTCAAATGTTTTTTGCATCTCTTGTCTCAGATCATTACGCCAATTTGATAGAATATTTGTAAAGTGCCTTTTCATAGGAGCACTCATATATTTTTCTTTTTTCTTTGGTTTGTATGCTACGGGCTTTTTCTTGGCTACAACTTTCTTAGCCGCAGGCTTCTTAACTGTCACTTTCTTAACTACAGGCTTCTTAACTACCACTTTCTTAGCCACAGGCTTCTTAGCTACAACTTTCTTGGCCGCAGATTTCTTAGCAGGAGTGTTTTTATTTTTCGCTATAGTCAATTTTGTTTTTTTATCAGAATTTGCTTTATTCATTAAGTAAAAATTTAAATTTTTAGGGGGTGCAAAGTAGCAGAATCCTATGAAATTTACTAGTACTTTTGTATATTATTTTTAACTTTAATATAACCGTCCATAGATAATCTCGGTCCAAAGGTCTCAACTACCTTTGATGCTGCATAATTTGAAAACTTTGCACAAGATGTTAAAGGCATACCTTGAAGATAAGCATACATAAATGATCCAGCAAACATGTCACCAGCACCATTCGTGTCAACTGGTTGGATTTGTTCACCTGATACATAATCTTCATTGCCATCAGCAACAACAATACTTCCTTTAGCCCCAGTTGTAATAACTGAAGTAAAAGGTTTTTCTTTTAAGAATTTAATTGCATCATCTAAATTATCTTTTCCAGAAAAAGCTTTAGCCTCATCGTCATTTCCAAAGACCATATCTATGCCATATGACTCAATTTGCTCAAACTTATCTCTAAAACCATTCACAATCCCTGGATCTGAAAGTGACAGAGCCTTTAAGATTTCTTTATCCTTCAAAAATTCTAGTACTGTAATAACAGCATTAAAATTTTCATCACTAGTCACCATATAACCTTCAATATAAAATATTTTTGAATTAGCTATAGCTTCCAAATCTAGATCCAATGAGCTCATACAAGCACTTACTCCAAGCATACTAACCATGGTTCTTTTGGCATCAGGAGTCACTAAAATAAGACATTTACCAGTTGGTAAATCTAACTGTTCTTCGCTATAACCCTTGTGATAGACACCAGCATTTTTTAGACTATCTAAATATCGCATACCATCATCATCTTTCGATACTCTGCATACATGATGACATTCCGCGCCATAACTTGATGAAGCCACTAAAGAGTTGGTTGCCGATCCCCCACAATCAGATACTGATTCTGCATCAAGATCTTCGAGTTTTTTTGTAATTTCATTTTGCTCGTCTGCAGAAACAAGGGTCATTTGATCAGCTTCTAAACCAACCGAGGCTAAAAATTCATGCGAGACCATATACTGAGTATCAACTAAAGCATTTCCTAAAGCGCAAATATCATATTTCATTTTATAAACCTTCCTTAATAATGTGTTCTATTTTTTCTATAACTGTATTTAAAATATTTTCATCATGCTTGGTAGAGATAAACCCTGCTTCATATTTTGATGGAGCAAAATAAATTCCATTGGTAATACATGCGTTTAAAAATTTAACAAATACTTTATCATTTGTTGCTACAACATCTTCAAAATTATTTGGCATTTTATTAGTGAAGAAAAATCCAAACATCCCCCCCATTTGATTTTTAACAAAATCAATATTATTAGCTGCCATGATTTTTGCCATACCCTCTAAAAGATATGATGCTTTCATTTCTAAACTTTTATAAGGATCAGTCTTGATGAGCTCAGACAAAAGAGCTTCTCCAGCTGCCATTGCCAAAGGATTACCGGATAGAGTTCCTGCTTGATATATTGGGCCATCAGGCGCTAACTGATCCATTAAATCAGCCCTTCCGCCAAATGCTCCCACTGGAAGTCCTGCACCAATCACTTTTCCTAAAGCTGTTAGATCTGGTTTGATATCATATAACTCCTGAGCTCCACCAAGCGAAACTCTAAAACCACTCATTACCTCATCAAATATTAATATTGAATTATTTTGCTTAGAAACCTCTCTTACTAATTCAAGAAATGATTTATCAGCAGGAACAAAACCCATATTCCCTGCAACTGGCTCAATTATAATCGCAGCTAAATCATTCTTAATTTCATCAAAAACTCTCAAGAAATGCTCTTTATCGTTATAAGGACAACTTATTGTTAGAGATGCTAATTCTGCAGGAACACCTGGAGAATCAGGCAGACCAAATGTTGAAACTCCTGATCCAGCTTTTACAAGAAGAGAATCAGCATGCCCGTGATAACAGCCTGTAAATTTAATAATTTTATTTTTTCCAGTACATCCTCTTGCAAGTCTAATACAGCTCATTGTTGCTTCTGTTCCAGAGTTAACCATTCTAATTTTTTCTATTGAGGGAACGCATTGCTTGATCAGCTTTGCAACATTTGACTCTAGTCTTGTAGGAGCTCCAAAGCTTGTTCCAGCCTCGATTTGTTTATTAACTGCAGCAACTATTTTTGGATGAGTATGACCCATTATCATAGGCCCCCAAGAGCCTATAAAATCTACATATTCATTATCATCTTCATCATATAAAAAAGCGCCTTTTGCACTTTTAAAAAATATTGGAGAACCACCAATATTTTTAAAAGCTCTAACAGGAGAATTAACACCTCCAGGCATTAAGTCTTTAGCTTCTTCAAATAACTCTTTTGATGTATTAATTTTTTTCAATTTATTAGTTTCCAGGAAAAAATTGCTAGCTTAAAAATTTCTATTTTGAACAGAAAGCAATGATATCAAATTTTTACAAAGTTACTTCAATAAGACTATTTGATTTGCAAAGGCGTCAACTTTCATCCAATCAGTAAATTCGTAGGTTCCTGATGTATCCGTTGGACCTTTAGTCATCCACATGATAAATCTAATCATGTGCTTATCTATAAATTTATACTTTGGATAATCTATCTTTCCAGCAAAAACCTCTAAGGCATTAGGCTTCCAAGCTGACAATGAAAGAAATTTCTGCATATAAGGGTTTGTACTTGGTGTATTTTTCTCTGGTTTTCTTGCAACAACATTTACTGAAAAGAATGCATTTTTTTTAGATTCCAATGTAGAAATATTTTTATCAATGAATTTATAAAGCTCAGGTTTGTGTTTCCCATACCTAATGCTTGCACCTATAACTAATTGATCATATTTAAAAAGATCTAATTTATTAGCTTCATCAAGAGAAACCACTTCTACGTCATTGATCTTACTTATTACTGAAGCAATCGTATTGCAAATAGTTTTAGTTTGCCCGTCTGTTGTTGAATATATAATTAGAGTTGAAGTCATGGCGTCATGGATATTTTTATAGACATATTTTAGCCTTTCCTTCCCAATTATTCAGATCAATTTTGTAATTAAAATAATTATTAACTTAATCTGATAAAATTGTTTTTATAATTAATATTATGAATACAGAAAATTTAATACAATCCCTTGCTTTAACTGATTCCGCAGTTGAAAGGATAGCTTTAGTAATTAATGCTGAGAAAAAGTCTAGATTCAGAGTTTATGTAACTGGTGGAGGCTGCTCTGGCTTTCAATACGGTTTTAAATTTGATGATGATGTTGCTTTTGATGATGAGGTTTTAGATTACAAAGGTTTTTCTGTCTTGCTCGATTCTCTTTCATACCCATACTTATACGGCTCAACTCTAGATTACGTAGAAGATTTATCTGGAGCAAAATTTGTTGTTAATAATCCAAATGCAAAAACCACATGCGGATGTGGAGAATCTTTCGCTATATAGATTTAGTAACAGAGCCAAGTAAAGCTGGCATAACTCTATTATTTTTTAATTGCACTTCAGACGAAATATTATTTACCCTTCTGTATGCTAACCAGCCAAATGCCATTGATTCAATTGCTTGAGCATCAAATCCTAGATCAGATGTTAATTTAATAGGCATATTTAAGTGAAAAGAGATTCTTTTTAAAAGTGTTTTATTCTTGCTTCCACCACCACATACATAAACATTTTTAAAATCATGGTTTTCTTTTTTGATAGCGTTTGAAATAGTTATAGCTGTAAATTCAACCAAGGTTGCAAGAATATCCTTCTTATCTTGTTTAAGAAGATTTTTTGACATGTACTTAAAATTAAATAATTCTTTGCCGGTAGACTTAGGAGATTTCTTTTTAAAAAAACTATTTGATAATAACTTTTTAAGTTCTTTATCAATTACGATTCCTTTTTCAGCAATAGAGCCATTACGGTCAAATTCCAAATCAAGCACTTTAGAGCAATATGCATCCATTAAAGCATTACCAGGACCAGTATCTGTTCCAAAATATGATCCATTAGTTTGAACATGTGTATAGTTTGAGATACCACCAATATTTAAAATGATTCTAGACTCTTTTTTAGATTTAAAAAGTTCAGCATGGAATTCTGGAACGAGCGGAGCTCCTTCTCCTCCTTTTGCAATATGCATATTCCTAAAATCACTCACTACGGTGGTTCCAGTCAATACTGAGACTATATTAGGATCACCAATCTGAGTTGAAAAATTATTTTTTATATCAGGCTCATGTCTTATAGTTTGACCAGATATACCAGTTACAATATTTTTAGGATCTTTTAAAACATTTTTATCAATTATTTTTGATATTGCCTTTGCAAAGATTGAACCTATCTTTTTATTCAGCACACCCAAGTCGGATAAAGATATAAGGTTATTATTTATAGTATTGCTTATTTCATCACTCAAATTCTTTGGAATTTTTATTGAATTAAAAGCTTCTAATTTTATATTTTTCTTTGTTATTGAGATTAAAGATACATCTACAGCATCGTGGCTAGTACCGCTCATTGCGCCTATGTATAGCTTTGAATTAGTTGGCATTAGGGTCTAAATTATTAAATCTTTCTAATAGCTTATTGTTTTCAGCCAATAATGCAAAGAAGTCTTCTGTTTGTTCCGCTGGGACTGGTTGCGCTGAAGGTAATTTTACTCTCATCGGGTCTGTTCTTTTAGATCCAACTTTAAACTCATAATGAAGATGAGTTCCTGTTGCTGCACCTGAATCACCAACATAACCAATAGTTTGTCCTTGAGAGACTTTAGATCCAACTTTTAACTTGTTATTAAAGCTTTCCATATGAGCATATAAGGTAGAAATATTTCCACCATGTTTAATTTGAACCGTTCTTCCATATCCTGACTTTGTTCCTATAAACTTTATTACACCATCTCCTGAAGCTCTAATAGGAGTATTTCTTACTGCAGCATAATCCACGCCATTGTGTGCTTTTATTCTATGCAGAATAGGGTGCATTCTATTTGGATTAAAGTGAGAACTTATATAAGCAAAATCTAGAGGAGCTCGTAAAAAAGCCTTTTTTATATTATTTCCAGAGCTATCATAATATTCTTTACCTAATTTAGGATTAAAGAATCTATAAGCATTATAAATTTCACCCTGATTAATAAATTCTGCAAAGACTATGTCACCATTTTCAGCAATCTCTCCCTCAGCATATACAGTTTCATAGATTAATTTAAAAGTATCACCTTTACGAATATCAAATACAAAATCAATATCCCATCCGAATAAGTAAGCTAAATCCATAATGACACTATCTGGAATATCAGATTTGAGCCCAGCTTCGTAAAATGAAGAGCTTATGATACCGCTTTTGAAGCTTGTAACTATCTCAGGCTCTTTGGCTGTTTTGACTATAGATATCTCATCATTCAGATCAATGATTAATGAATTAATATTATCTTTAATCACTTCAATCTTAATAATCTCATCATCAAGATAAGTAAATCGCATTTTATTCCCCGGCCTAATATCTCTTAGTGAGCCAGCAGTGTCTTTTCTAAAAATTTTATAGGCTGTATTTAGTGGAACTTTAAATTCTTCAAAAATGATTGAAAGATTTTCTCCATCTTTTACAGTATAAAAATCATAAGACTGAGTGGGAGAAGAAGTGGAGGTTATTTCTTCTGATTCAAATACATCTTCTATGGGTAATTCAGGATTATTTTTTATATCAAGATTAATAAGAAGAACGAATGCGATAAATATTACAAATACTGCCACGACATATTTAAAAGAGACTCTCTTAAATCCAATCATATTTATTCTTTATCTAAATTAAGCAACTCGGTGTTACCACCAAAAGCCACTGTATTTTTAGAAACCACTCTTTCATTAACAAATTGTAATAAATAGTTTGGACCGCCTGCTTTTAGACCGCATCCTGATAAGCCTTCACCACCAAATGGCTGCACGCCAACCACTGCACCAACCATGTCTCTATTAATATAAGCATTACCCGCCGAAAGCAATGATGATATTTCATCATGTTTAGACTCTATTCGAGAATGCACGCCTAAGGTTAAACCAAAATTTTTATCATTAATTTCTTTCAAGCTTTCTGCAAGAGCAGAAGCTTTGTATTTATAGATATGCAATATTGGTCCAAATTGTTCTTCATGAATCTCATCTAATGAATTTAATTCTATTAAGCATGGAGAAATAATATTTTTTTCTAAAATATGCTCATGAGATTGGAATATCTTATTAGCATCGCTAAATGAACTTATGTAGTCTGCCAATTTTTTAAAAGCATCTTTATTAATTATGGGACCAACTTCAGTTTCAAAATCATCAGGAGTGCCCAAAGTCATTTCTTTCATGGCACCAGTTAATATTTCCCACATGTCATCATAGATTTCCTCTTGAACCAGTATGAGTCGAAGAGCAGAACATCTTTGACCGGCTGAATTAAAAGCTGACCTAACGACATCATCAGTGACTTGTTCTAAAAGAGCACTTGAATCAACAACCATTACATTCAAGCCACCAGTTTCAGCAATAATTGGAGTTATAGCGCCTTCTTTAGATGCTAAATTTTTATTAATATATTTTGCAGTCTTATGAGAGCCTGTAAAACTTACGCCTTGGATATTATCAATTTTACTAAGTACATTACCTTGATCTGCTCCTCCTAAAATTAAAGTTAAAGTTTCTTTTGGGACGCCTGCTTTGTAGAAGAGTTCTATTATTTTATAGCCTATTAAAGAGGCATATTCCGAAGGCTTTACAACAACATTATTGCCAGTAATTAATGCAGCACTTATCTGCCCAACTAAAATGGCAGCAGGAAAATTCCATGGACTTATGCAAAGAAAAGTACCTTTTGGATGATATGAAATCTCATTAAGCTCACCAGTTGGTCCTTTTAGCTCTCTAGGTTTTGCTTGAATGTGATTCGCTTCATTACAATAAAATCTTAAAAAGTCTTCAGCCTCTCTAAGCTCATCCCAGGCGTCATGAATAGTTTTTCCAGTTTCATGTAATAAAAGATATAAGAGCTCATCAGCATTAAATTGAATAAGATCAGCTACCTTTTGCAAGATATGACTTCTATGGTTTATATCTGTCTTACCCCAGTCATAATTTATAGATTTATCACCTAAAGTATTTTTAATTGAATCAGGTGTATCAAATGTTACTGATCCAATAACTCTGTCATCACACAGTGACTTAACTTCAGTTTTAGATCCAGATGAATTAATAGAGGACGTTGCATCAAATATAATATTTTTAAATTTTTCTAGATTTGATTTCACACTATCAATATTTTCTCTTTCTGTGAGATCAAGGCCGGGAGAATTATCTCTGTCGTCAAACATATTTTTTGGCAATTTTATTTTTAGTAAATTATTTTTTTCTAGCTTGGATTTTAATACTTTTGCAGGATTTTCTGCTAATTTTTTAGCATCAACCTCTGAATCAAGAAGTCTGTTAATAAATGAGCTATTAGCCCCATTCTCTAATAATCTTCTGACTAGATAGGGCAATAGGTCTTTATATGCGCCTATAGGGGCATAAATACTAGTTTTAGGAATATCTTCACATACCTTATTGGCAGAATCATATAATAATTCGCCCATCCCAAATAATCTTTGAAATTCATAATTCTTATCTAAACCCATGTGGTAAATAGCTGAGATAGTATGCGCATTATGTGTAGCAAATTTTGGATAGATTTTATCTATATCAAATATTTTTTTGGCAGTGTGTAAATAGCTTAAATCTGTGAGACTTTTATTTGTATAAACTGAATACCCTGGATGAGATTTTATTTGAGATTGTTTTATTTCATAATCCCAATAGGCGCCTTTAACTAATCTTATGTGAATGGGGGCTCTATTTTTTAATATATTATCTGCCCAATCAATAACTTCTAAAGATCTCTTTCCATAGGCTTGAACAGCCATACCAATGTTGTCCCAATCTTTATATTCTTTTTTCAATAATATATTACTGATCAACTCTAAAGAAATTGAAAGTCTATCCTGTTCTTCAGCATCGATTGTTACTTGAACATCTTTTTTAAAGGCAAGGTCTAGCAGTGCATCTAATTTAGGGGTTAAATTATTTTTAATATGAGTCTGATTAAGCATTTCATATTTTGGACTTAATGCTGAAATCTTAATAGAAACACCATTATTAGTTTTATGCTTATCATTAATAGCACTTACATTATTAATAGCATCCTCATAAGCAATAAAGTAATTATTTGCTTGAGCCTCTGTTCTGGCTGCTTCTCCTAACATATCAAAAGAATATGAATCTTTTTCAATACCCTTAATGCTATTAATGTCTTGAAAATCTCTTCCCATAACAAACTCGCCACTTAGAATTTTCATTGCCATCATAATGGCTTCTCTTACAGGTATTTCCCCAGATTTTGTAGTTAATGCGTTAAGCCATTTAAGTGGATTACTAGAAAGCTCATTCGATGGCTTTATAATTTTCCCTGCCAATAAGAGCCCCCAAGTAGAGGCATTTACCAGAAGACTATCTGCTTTATTTAAGTGAGCTTCCCATGCGCCCGCAGTAATTTTTTCAGATATTAAAATATTTCTTGTATGACTATCTGGAATTCTAAGTAATGATTCTGCTAAACACATTAAGGCAACACCTTCATTATTAGAAAGGCCATATTCGCTTAAAAATGCATCAAGCTGCGTGCGCTCACTTTTTCGATCTCTGCAAAGCTTAATTATATTTACAGCAGCTTCTTCTATAGACGGATTATCAAGAAATGCACTATCAGCTATAAAGCCTTTAGCTAAAATCTCTTCAGAATAAAACTTTTTTTCTATGACTGACATCTGTAGTATTTTAATCTTATGTTCATAACTATCAATGCCTCCCTAATCTTAAGTGCGTTTTGATTTAGTTATGAAAACCCAGGAATTTTCTAAATCTCTTAATAATATTATGGTAGTCTAGCAATATATGAAAGAGGCACTAAAACTAATTAAACGCGGTACTGATGAGATTCTTACAGAAGCAGATCTAAAAAAGAAACTTGATTCTGGTAAGCAGTTAATTATAAAAGCTGGTTTTGATCCCACAGCACCTGATCTTCATCTTGGTCATACAGTTCTACTTAATAAATTAAGACATTTTCAAGAACTAGGGCATAAAGTTATATTTTTAATTGGTGATTTTACTGGCCAAATAGGCGATCCATCTGGAAAAAATAAAACTAGACCAACATTAGATGCTGCTCAATTAGCAGAGAATTCCAAAACATATCAAACTCAGGTTTTCAAAATCTTAAAAGAAGAGTTAACAGAAGTTCGATTTAATTCAGAGTGGTGTAACGATCTTGGAGCTAGTGGCCTTATAAAGCTTGCATCTAAATACAATGTTGCTCGAATGCTAGAGAGAGATGATTTTAATAAACGTTATAACTCTAATCAAAGCATTGCAGTGCATGAATTTTTATATCCTTTAATTCAAGGTTATGACTCTGTTGTGCTCAAAGCAGATGTTGAGTGCGGTGGTACAGATCAAAAATTTAATTTATTAGTCGGCAGAGAGCTTCAAAGGTCTTATGACCAAGACCCGCAAGTCGTTCTTACAGTTCCGATTCTTGAGGGATTAGATGGAACTAATAAGATGTCAAAATCGCTTAATAATTATATTGGTATAAATGAGGCTCCTGATGAGATGTTCGGAAAAATTATGTCAATTTCAGATGAGCTTATGTGGAAATGGTTTGAGTTACTTAGCTTTATTTCAGAAGCAGAGATTGCCTCATTGAAACAAGAAATGGATGCAGGAAAAAACCCTAGAGATATAAAATTTATCCTAGCTGAAGAGTTAGTAGATAGATTCCATGCTGCAGGCGATGGTGAAGCTTGCAAGGAAGCATTCTTACAAAGATTTCAAAAAGGTTTAATGCCTGATGATATTCCAAGCATTTCTGTAGATATTAATGGTGACAGCATGCCTTTAGTTAATTTATTAAAAAATACAGAGATGGTAACTAGTACCTCGGAAGCTGCGCGACTTATCAAGCAGGGTGGGGTAAAAATAGATTCTGAAAAAGTAGAGGATCCCAAGCTAGAGATTAGAAAGGGCAGCGAAGCTATTTATCAAGTTGGAAAAAGAAAATTTTTAAAAATAAAGGTCTAAGTATGAAAAAAGTATTCCAGTTGTGCGTTTTATTTATCCTAGTTAGTTGCGGCCAAGAGGAGAACATTAGCCTTAGTGTTCCTCAAAGTGTAATGGATAAAAATATGCAAGAGGGAGAGTTATTTCTTCAATCCAATCTATCTCAAAATGGAGTGATTGAAGTTGAGCGAGGACTGCAATATCTTGTTCTTAATAATGGAGATGATGGAGCAAGAAAACCACGCCCATCTGATAAAGTTACTGCGCATTTTCATGGAACTCTTTTAGATGGAACAGTCTTTTGGAGCTCAGTTGATATGAATGACCCATTAATTATCAAACCATCTCAATTAATTCCAGGTTGTCAGAAAATATTACCTCTTATGAAACTAGGCGATAAATGGAAAGTATTTATTCATCCTGATATGGCGTATGGGGTGGAAGGGCGACCAACTATTCCTTCAAATTCAGTCTTAACTTTTGATATTGAGCTTTTGGCAATTAATTAATCGCTGGAATTTATCCTTCTTAATTTTCCTCAGCAGAGGCTTCTTTTCTTAATTTAATTTTCGATAAGCTCATCTTATCTTTCATGCTCATGATGTAGGCTGAGATAGATAAGAGCAATATACCTGAAGCTTCATAAATGATATTAATACCATCAAAACCTTTGCTTTGAATAACTATCATTCGAGTTAAAGCGGTAATAGCAATAATAATTGGAAGTGTGACTGGGATACGTTTGTCTCGGTAGAAGATGCCTACCATTCCTAAGACTTCTGCATAGATAAATAGCAGGAAAAGATCACTTAAGTCTATGACCTGTATCATGATTAATCTTTCGATTTCTATACCTGCTGCAAATAGTGTTGCTAAAGCGATAGCCGCTAAAATAACGCCTTCACCAAACCATATAAATTGCTGTAACCATTTATTTTTTTTCATAGATCTATTAAAAACAAAAAAGCCCTATTTAACAAGATTTAAAAGAATCATTTTTTATATATATGCAATTTAAATCAACAAGAATGGTGGGTCTGGGTGGACTCGAACCACCGACCTCACCCTTATCAGGGGTGCGCGAACTTTAATTTATAAATAAAAAGTGAAGAGGAAGTAAGGATTAATCTTCAAAAAAGGCAGTTAAGTTGTTTATTTTTTCTAATTTTTGTTTGATAGTCGGAGTTTTCTTGCCTTCACCCAATCTCTCAACAGCTTCTTCTAAAAAAGATTTCGCCTGCAAGAGCTTAATTGGATCTCTTTCATTTATCATCATCTCGGCAACTTCAATATATGGCTCCAAAGTCGAAGCTATAACCTTTTCTTTTGTCTTATTTTTCTCAATTTTTTGTATTGCTTTATCAATTATCTTTTTCCTTTGAGCTTCTAGTTGATCTCTAAGAAAAGACAATTGGTTTTTATCAACAAGTTTCAATGTTTCGTCATGAAGTTTTGTAAAACTATTTTCTGAAAAGCTGTTTTCCTGATTTTTAATTACTTCAAAGAAAATAGCGCTATTACCTTTTGAAAGAATAATTTGTTGAAAGCTTGAAAAGCTCCAAGAATATTGAATAGGATGCTTAAAATCTAAATTTTTGATTTCTTCTTGAAGTTTTTTCTTTAAATTATTTACCTCATCCTCATCAAAATCGAATTCTTTGTGCACCAATTTTTTATTTAAAGAGAGAGATCCCTGCAGTCCATCATCAGAAGGAAACTGAAAGGAGCCATCTGTAAAAGGTATTACAAAAGATTTTAAGACATACATAGTGAATAATTCATAAAGGACTGAATAAGCTTCAGGATTCTCAGACCAATACTCTTCTGATTCCCATTCTTTCTGTTCATCAAAACTACGTATAGATCTTTTGTAAGCTAAAGAAAATAGATCTTTACCGTTCATAGAATCAAAGTTTTCTTCTAATTCCTTTAGTTCATTAGATTCTAGTTTTTCTGATTTTCTTTCCGAAGTGCCTTTATTTCCTAACAATAATTTTATTTCTGATAATCCAGAAGTAAGTAAAAAAAATAAAAAGAAGGCTAAAGGTATCCCAAAGCCTAATATCCCAATCCAATGCTGACCGTCTTTAAATGGAGCTAAAATGAAAAATGTAGAAACACCAAACCAAGTTCCTGCAAAAGTATACATTTTTCTATTTTCAGATTCTTCTCCGTCATGCAGCCTATCCGTAATAATTTCTTTTTTAATAAAAACATTCTTTAATATTTCAAATAAGCCCATGACGGCTAAGGCGCATAAAAATGCAGTGACAAAGCTCATTTTATTTTCACTACTGCCTGAATAAAAGAATTACCTCCTGTAGGAGATATGCCAAAGGCTGCTGCTCCTACCCCTCCATAAGGAACCCATCCTTTGCGCATTTCTGCTTTTACCTTAGCTTCCAATCCAGATATAGTTTTGTCTCTTAAGGCTCGGTAGTCCACAATTTTTGCAGCCTGACCAATTGAATTATTAGAAGAGGAAGAAGATAACTTTGTTTTTTTTGTATTTGTATTGCTGACCGTTTTTTTCTTTAGTTTTTCTTCCTGCTCAATATCGGGCTCATCTATGCTAGGAGAATAATTTTCGAACCCTTTAAAGCCATCTGAGCCGAGCAAACTATCGCAAGCATTTGGTATATTGTAATCATAGATTTTTATTACTTCTGCTATATATTTAACTTTTGAATCAGGTATTTCCCAACCTTTAAATAAAGAAGATTTTTTTACATGCGAATAAACACCTTCCCATCCCGAGGTAGGTTTTATATCTCTTAAGCCTTCAGCTATTACTACTAATTGTTCTTCGCTTAATTCCATTTAGTTATATTAACATTTTATTTTAAATCTAACATTAGAAGCAACTTTGTGCTCTATAGCTAGTAAGGATCTACTATATCCCTTTGTATATAGCCTATTTTTATTGAAATAAATGGTGGGTCTGGGTGGACTCGAACCACCGACCTCACCCTTATCAGGGGTGCGCTCTAACCAAGCTGAGCTACAGACCCATTATTTTATGCATCAGCATATAATGGAAGATGGATTATAAATACTTTTATGATTGATGTCTCCTCATCCTAAATATTTTTTATGACAATCCAAGTTTCTTTGATTTACGAAAACTGTTTATTGAAAATGGAATGCTCAATAAATAAGCAATAGCTAATATAGAAATAAATACCCATAAAAAATTTATTAACAGCAACACTATAGTAAAAAATATAATAAGAGTCGGAAGAGAATGCGCTCTCCTTAATTGAAATGAAGAATTTTTAAGAGAATATGTTGGTATGTTACTTATTAATAGGAAAGCAATTACAAGAGTATAAAAAGCTAATAAGTTTGGGTAGTTAGTCCACCAATTAAAGCTAATAAAGGAATGTGCAACCGGTAACAAAATTAATATCGCTCCTGCTGGAGTCGGAACTCCTTTAAAAAAACTTTTTGGGTTAGGTTCTAAATTTGAATTATTATCAATATTAAAAAGCGCCAATCTCAGACAGGAAAAGATAATAAAAAGCAGAAGAGATAACCAGCTTACTAGACCCATATCACTCATTAAACTCATATATAACAATAAACTCGGTGCTATACCAAAATTTACAAAATCTGCTAAAGAGTCAAGCTGTGCTCCTAATTCAGAATGTGCTTGTAATAAAGATGCCATCAATCCATCGAGCAGATCACATACTGCAGCAATAAGGATACATATTAAGCTAGCTTGATATTGTCCTTCAAGAGCAAATCGCATAGAAGTAATTCCAAAACAAAGCCCTGAAAGAGTTATTAAATTTGGAATCAAAGCGCGGATGGCTGGTTTTTGCATAACCTAATTATAAAGATGCAAGCACTGACTCTCCAGCCACAACTTTTTGATTTAAACTACAATCAATCTGAGTATTAATAGGAAAATAAATATCAACCCTTGATCCAAATCTAATTAAACCAAATCTCTCACCTGCACTAAGAGTATGCCCATCTTTAATAAAGCTCAAAATCCTTCTAGCAATTAAACCTGCAATTTGAACAACGACTATCTCAACATTATCTTTGGTTTGAATAACTAAAGCATTTCTTTCATTTTTTTCACTAGCTTTATCTAAACTTGCATTCAAAAAACTTCCTTTCGTATAAGCAATTTTTTTTACTTTGCCTGCGATTGGGCTTCTGTTTACATGGACATTAAAGACATTCATGAAAACACAAACTCTTTTCATAATTACAGGCTCTAATTCAGATTCTAATGGCGGTAAAGATTCATCAATTAAACAAATAACTCCATCTGCAGGACTATATATAGTTCCTGGGATAGAGGGCGTAACCCTTTCAGGGTCTCTAAAGAACCATATTATGAATAAAGTAATTAGGCACCCAAGAGCTGCAAGAGGAAGCCAGATAAAAAAGAATAAAACTGATATACATAAAGCAATTAAAGCGAACTTCCATCCCTCAGGATGAATAAATGATAGAAATTTATTTTTTGATAAAGACATAGTTCTTCCCTAGAGCTCGCCCTTATTTCTCATATCTTTTCTAATCTTTGTAGCGCTAATATCAGTAATAGACTCATCAAAAGTTTCTTCTTCAAAAACATAACCAACGCCGCGACCATAAGTAATATTTACAATATTAGGTACAAGCATGATCTCGTATTCCCTGCCTCTTTCAAAACCATCTACCTTGAGACCGTCTTCTATATTTTTACAAACAGTATCCCAATCAAAAGGATTATCAGCTTGACCATCTCCGCCCGAAGCCCCTTGAACGTCTCTAACTTGAATAGCGACTTGCCCAGTTTTAGCAACACATCTTTTAAATAATGCTTGATGGCCGTCATGCCATGGCTGCCATCTTCCGAGCATTTGTACAGTTGGTTTTTTCCAATCAAACATTTTTTAATATCTCCTTGGCAATATCTTCATGATTATGATCATTCCATTCAGTAATATGAAAACTTACATTTTCAGGATTTTGAAATAATTTATTAGTATCTTCGTATCTACCTTCTTTAATAGTATCCATCCACACAACGATATCTGCATCAAAGTTTTCCCTTGTTTCTTGAGTTGGGCAAACAAAATCACATACAACACATCTACCATGTAATTTTTCAAAATCAGCAAAGCTTCGCATTCTAAGAGACTGTCTTCTTCTGCCTTCGTCTGAAAAGTCCCAATCATTTGCCATTTCTCTTACTTTATCTGCGTTATACCAAGCAGCACTTAAAAGAGGCACCAATCGTTCAGTAAGATATGTTTTACCACTTCCAGGAAGGCCCATAACTAACACTTTCATCATCAAGTCCTTGAATTTAATTTATTTAACGGCATTTGAAGCAGAACTCTTTAAAGATGTATATAAGCTGAAGTATATATAAGCCCATGGAAATACAAATGTATATTCAATAATACCTGCAAGAATAAGTTGAAGTATCGAACTCCCTCCACCTGCCGCCATTGGTAAGACAGAAATAACAATCATCGCCAGAGCCGAGCTTAATGCAAAAAATGTAAAAGTTAGAAAAAATAAAATAGTCCCATGCTCATCTGTTACTTCCCAAGATTTGGCAATAGAACCCCTAACACCTGTTCCTTCAAACATAACGTAAGCTGGAGTTAATCCAAGTCTTCCAGCTAAATAAAATCCAGGAAGGATTAACATAAGAAATCCTAATGAAAAGATAAGATAACAAAGCATTAAAGCTCCAAGTAATGGAAAAAACTTTTTAAAGCCAATAAATAGAGCATCAAATGGTTTTATATCCTTACCTTCTGTTAAAGCATCAAATGCTACAAAGACTCCACCTGTAAAAGATATGCTCAGAACAATCGAAATAAAGGATAGGAGGGTAATAGGCATGGAGTTAGTTTCAAAATATAGCCCAATATCATCCATATTTCCTGCTTCCAATAACAAGGTTGCATCGGTTAAGTAATATGCAGTTATGATCTCAACCAAAAAGACAGGAAAGGCCAAGACTGCAAGAAATTGCCAGTGAGTAAATGCAAATTGCCAAGCTGATTTAAATTGGTTCATAATAGTAAAAAAAATTAATATAAAAATTATGAGAAATATTATAGTCTACGGTTTTTTCTTTGTCCTCTTCAGTTGCTCAACTGAGAATACAACAGAAGATAATTTAATTACTTATCCTGATACAAAAACAGTTCCTTTCATTGAAACCTTGCATGGAACCGAGATATCGGATCCCTATAGATGGTTGGAAGATTTTACCAGTGATGAGGCAAATGCTTGGGTTGCTAAGCAGAATGCTTTCACTCAGACCTTTATTAAAGAGACTGCAATAAAGACTGCAATAAGAGAAGATCTCTCTAAAATATGGGTTAGTGATTCTATAAGTACACCTTTTAAGAAAGAAGGCAAAACTTTTTACTATTTTAATAATGGAATGTGGCAGCAAAGTAAGTTGATGATGAAAGCTTGCGATACTTGTGATGAAGAAGTTTTACTTGATCCAAATAAATTTTCAGATGATGGAACAGTTTCACTTGGCAGTATTAGCATCAGCCCCAATGCAGAATATATGGCTTACTCTATTTCAGACGGTGGCTCAGATTGGAAAAGTTGGAAGATCCTGACAATAGCAGATAAATCTTTGCTTGAAGACAATCTTTTATGGACAAAATTCTCCGGTGCTGTTTGGGAGAATGATAATTCTGGATTCTATTACCTAAAATATGATGAACCAGCTGGAGAAGCCCTTCTTGAAGTTAATGAAGCTCCCCAACTTTTATTTCACACTCTTAATACGACTCAATCTAAAGATAAATTAATTTATAAAAATTCTGAAAAACCTAGATGGAGTTTTGGAATAAGCGTTATTAAAGATACTTCTTATAAAATCTTATCAATTGGAGAGGGGACGGATGAAAGAAATAGAGTTTATGTTCAGCTAGAACCTAATGGAGAATTTATCCCTTTAATCGATGAACTTATTGGTGCCTATAATTTAATATCATCAAAAGATAATGTTTTATGGTTTTACACTACTGATAGCGCCCCAAATGGGAAAGTCGTTAAGTTAGAAATTAATGAAGATCAAAGCATGGAATGGGCAGAAGTTATTGCTGAAACAAAGAATTCAATTTCAAGCGTGAATGTAATAAATAATTCTTTTGCTGTGATCTATCTTGAAGATACACTTTCTCTTGTAAATTTTTATAATTTAGATGGCTCCTTCAGTCATAAACTTAAGGGTGATTTTAAAGGAAGCATTGGTGGCTTTAGTGGAAATATAGATGATACAGAAACTTATTTTAGTTACACAAATTTTACAACTCCGTCTCAAATACACAAAATAGATCTAGCTAAAAATTCTAGCGAACTATTTTGGGCGCAAGAGTTACCAGATTTTAATACTTCAGATTACACATCAGAATTAAAATTTTATAAATCTAAGGACGGAACAAAAATACCTTTGCATGTTAGTTATAAGAAAAGCAGCAAGCTTAATTCTTCAACACCTGTTCTGCTTTATGGTTATGGAGGATTCAATATTTCAATCTTACCTAGATTTTCAAAGAGTTATTTAGCTTGGATGAATCAAGGTGGTGTTGTTGCTGTTGCTAACCTTAGGGGTGGTGGTGAGTATGGAGAGTCTTGGCACGCAGATGGAATGCTATTGAACAAACAAAATGTTTTTGATGATTTCGCATTTGCGGCAAAGTATCTACATAAATCTAAAATTGGCTCGACCTCAACGACTGCTATTCAAGGTGGATCTAATGGAGGCTTGTTGGTTGCTGCTACTATGCTGCAAAATCCAAAGCTATTTGCTGCAGCTATTCCTCAAGTAGGAGTTCTAGATATGCTTAGATTTAATAAATTTACTATTGGCTGGGCTTGGGAAAGTGATTATGGTTCTCCAGAAAAAACCAATGAATTTTATAATCTATTGTCCTATTCTCCATATCATAATATTGAAAATGGTGAATGCTATCCTCCTACACTTGTAACAACTTCAAAGAGAGATGATAGGGTTGTTCCATCTCACTCATTTAAATTTGCTGCTAGACTTCAAGCATCACAGGGCTGCGAAAACCCAATTCTTATTAGAATAGAAGATAGAGCTGGTCACGGTGCAGGAACTCCAAAAGATAAAAAGATAGAACAAATTTCTGATGTATATGGATTTGCTTTATCGTCAATGAATTAATTTTTTAAAAGACAGATTACATATATTTAATGCAAATCATAATAGTTTAGAATTTAGACATATTAAATTTTGAATTATTGAATTATCATCAGAGAAGTAATTTTTTTTATGGGAGAGAAATATGAAAATATTATGCGTACTATATGATGATCCAAAAACAGGGATGCCTGAAAAATATGCCAGAGATGATTTACCTAAATTAGATAAGTATCCAGATGGAATGAGCCTTCCGTCACCTAAAGATTTAGATTTTACTCCAGGTGAGTTACTTGGTTGTGTATCTGGAGAACTTGGACTAAGGAAGTTTTTAGAAGACGCAGGACATACTTTAGTTGTTACGTCAGATAAGGATGGCGAGGGATGTGAAGCTGATAGAGAATTAGTTGATTCTGATATTGTTATATCGCAGCCTTTCTTTCCATACTACTTAACTAGAAAAGGCATGGAGTCAGCTCCAAATCTTAAGATGGCAATTACTGCTGGTATTGGGTCAGATCACGTTGATCTTCAAGCAGCTATGGATAACAAAGTAGATGTGGTTGAAGTAACTTACTGTAATTCAAGATCTGTTGCAGAGCATATTGTAATGATGATTCTATCCATGGTTCGTGATTACCATACTCAACATAGAATAGTTAATGAAGGTGGCTGGAATATAGCTGATGCAGTTCAAAGATCTTATGATGTCGAAGGTATGCATATCGGAACTGTTGCTGCTGGAAGAATAGGCCTAGATGTTTTAAGAAAGATGAAGCCTTTTGATACACACCTTCACTACTTTGATAGACATAGATTGTCTAATGAAGTTGAGCAAGAACTAAACCTTACATTTCATGATTCAGTTGAGTCTTTAGTGGCTGCTTGTGATGTTGTTACTATCAATTGTCCTCTTCATCCAGAAACTGAAAATCTCTTTGATGATGAACTGATTGGTAAGATGAAAAGAGGTGCTACATTAATTAATACTGCGAGAGGAAAAATCTGCGATAAAGATGCTGTTGCAAGAGCTCTCGAGTCAGGACAGCTAAGTGGCTATGCTGGTGATGTATGGTTCCCTCAACCCGCACCAAATGACCATGTATGGAGAACAATGCCTAACCACGGAATGACGCCTCATACATCAGGAACTTCACTTTCAGCTCAAACTAGATATGCAGCTGGCGTAAGAGAAATCTTAGAATGTTTCTTTGCTGGAGAGCCTATCAGGGATCCATACTTAATTGTTCAAGATGGTGACTTAGCTGGTATGGGAGCTCATTCTTACTCTAAAGGAACTGCAACAGATGGTTCTGAGGAAGCAGCTGAATATAAAAAATAATATAGGAGTATGATCAAAATCTAATTTGATTTAATATACAAACTTAACTGCAAAGGGGTGGTCATTCTGACCTGAGATCTTCATAGGGACCCTTTGAACCTGATCCATTTAATAATGGCGGAGGAATTGCATGAATATCATCAAAACTAGTCTATTTATTTCTTTATTTCTTTCTTTTTTTAGTTCTCAATTAATATCTGAAACTATCGAAGAAATTACTATTAAAGGCGATTGGCGTCAAACTTCAGCAGATCAAGAAGATTCAAGCGTTTTGGTGCTTAATGAGGAAACTATTAAATCTCAGCCTCTTAAACACTTCGAACAACTTTCATATTTAGTACCTAATTTAAATTTTGCAGCCAGCGATTCAAGAGCGCGTTATTTTCAGATTAGGGGTATTGGAGAGAGATCTGGGTATCAAGGAACTCCTAATTCGTCAGTTGGTTTTCTTATAGATGATATTGATTATTCAGGACAAGGAGGAATTGCAACAACTTTTGATCTAGATCAAATTGAAATATATAGAGGCCCCCAAGGATCTAGAATTGGTGCGAATGCTTTAGCTGGACTAATTTATATAAAAACTAAAGATCCAACAGATAAATTTGAAGGGACTAGTGAAGTGACTATAGGATCTTATGGGACTAAAAGTGCAGGTGTTGCTTTTGGTGGACCTTTTGAAGCAAATAGTGATCTTTCATACAGACTGGTTTTAAGAAAAGATAAATCTAATGGTTATAGAAAAAATTTATATCTCAATAGATCAGATACATCAAGAAAGGATGAAACCACCGCTCGCTTAAAAGTGAATTGGAAACTTGATGATAAGACATCAGTTGATTTTTTAGTTATGCAGGTTGATATGGATGACCCCGCTGATATTTGGACCTTGGATGGAAGTTTAAATACTCTTTCTGATAGACCAGGAATGGACTCACAAAAGACCAATGCTTATGGATTAAAAGTATTTCGTGCATTTGATAGCTTTGAACTTCAAAGTCTTTCAAGCTCAACAGATACTAGTGTGGTTTTTAGTTATGATGCTGATTGGGGTAATACAGACTCTCATGCACCCTATACATATGACTATTTCTCAGAGACATTAAGAGATAGAAGCTCATTTAGCCAAGAATTTAGACTAGTTTCAGATAAAGCAGACTTTTTAACCAATAATCTTATTGAATGGGTTGCCGGAATAAACTATTTAGAGTTAAAAGAGACAAATTTGAAATACGACGATGGTATTTACGGCGATCCATCAGATCCTTATGGACCTTATACCAGCGAATCATCATCCTCAAGCTCATATAAATCAGAAAACTTGTCATTTTTTGGAAATGTAGATTATCTTCTTTCAGAGTCAACGAAGATCTCTTTAGGTTTGAGAATGGAAGACTGGGAGTCAAAATATTTTGATTCTTTTGGAGAGTCTTTTAATCCGTCGAATGATATGTCGGGAGGAAAAATATCTCTAATAAAAAATATAAAAACTGGATCTAATATTTTTATTAGTATTGCTAAAGGATATAAACAAGGTGGATTCAATCTTGGTTTAGGTTTGGGTGGCGATGTCACAAATAAAGATCTTACATATGATCCAGAATTTCTTACCAATTATGAAATAGGTATTAACTCAAGAATTTTAGATTCCAGATTAAATATTGAAAGTGTTGTATTTTATTCTGACAGAGAAGACCAACAAGTTTTAATATCAACTCAAGTAGATCCTAAAGATCCAAATACTTTTTCCTTCTTAACTCAGAATGCTGCTGAGGGAGTTAACTATGGATTAGAAATAAATCTTGATATGGAAGTTACGACTGATATTAATATATTTGCTAATGTTGGAATCCTTAAAACTGAAATAAAAAATTGGCAGTCTCGACCTGACCTTGAAGGAAGAGCACAAGCACATGCTCCAGAAAAAAGTTTTGCACTTGGCATAAATTGGTCTCTAACATCAAAGACTTATCTGTCAGCTGATGTGACAGGCAAGAGTGAATTTTATTACTCAGATTCTCATAATAATAAATCTAAGTCATATAACTTAATGAATATTAATTATGGCTATAAAAATAAAGATTGGAGCTATACCTTATGGGTAAGAAATGTCTTTGATACCTACTATTCAGTAAGAGGTTTTTACTTTGGAAATGAGGCACCAAATTTTGAAGATACATTATATGAGAGACATGGAGATCCTAGGCACTCTGGAGTGTCAGTAAGATATGATTTCTAGCTTGCTTAATCCTTTTTGGTTGGAGGTAATAGCGGTAATATTCGCTATAATCTATCTTTTATTGGCTGTAAAAAAAGATGTAAGATGTTGGTATGCGGCAATATTAAGTTCAAGTCTGTATTTCTTCATAATGTTATCAGCAAACCTATATATGGAAGCATATTTGCAAATATTCTACATATTAATGGCAATTTATGGATGGTTCCAATGGAATAAAGTCGATGAATATAATAATAAATTTATTGTAAAAACTTGGAGTATTAAACGGCATGTTATTGTCATTTCATCTATATTTATATCGGCATATGTGTCAGGTAGTTTATTAAATATATATACAGATGCAGCATTACCATTCATAGATGCCTTTACAACATGGGGAGCAATAATTGCTACATACATGGTGGCTAAAAAATTATTAGAGAACTGGATATATTGGTTTGTAATAGATTCAATATCAGTACTAGTATTTATGTCACGTGGATTATTCTTAACTTCAATATTATTTTTTATCTATCTTATAATTATTTATTATGGATATAAGTCCTGGTCAAAAATAAAATACGAAATGAATGCTTAACATACAAAAAAAACTTAATTCAGTTTCAGAGAACATAGAATTAAAAGATGAAATAAAATCAGGACCTCTTTCAAAAATTTTCTTATGTAATTTTAATAATATCAAATCAATTATAAGATTTGATTTATCACTAGTATCTAAATTAAAAATAGATCGTAGTAACGAAATTAATATTCTTAAGGAAATAGGTTATTTAAATCTAGCGCCAAATATTCTTTATACAAGTCTTAATAAAGGAATTTTGATATGGGAATATATTCCAGGTACCGAGCTATCGATAACTAAAAAAAATCATGATATTGTTTTAAATGATTTAGGTAGAGTCTTAAAAAAAGTACATCAATTCAAGCTACCTAAAAAAAATACAAAAGAGTTTAATCAATCAATTAGTTTCTATAAAAATTTACTAAGTAATTCATCAGATCAAACAATAATCAATAAAGGCCTGACTCTTTATGATGAAATTTTGGATGATAATCTACCTAATGTTTTTAGTCACAATGATCTAAATAAATCCAATCTTTTAATAAGCAATAAAATACATTTTTTAGATTGGGAATACGCAAGCATGAACCATCCTTATTTTGATATTGCATCACTTGTAGTTGCTTTAAATTTAAATTCAGAAGGAATTAATAAATTATGGCAAGGTTACTCTGGCGATTCATCATTTCTTGATCAGAGCAAACTGAATAGGTGGATTAATTTTACTTATTACCTAGATTATTTGTGGAGAAGATCTATTGTCGAATTAGACGATTCTTATACCAATAGCATGCAATTAGATGAATTTGAGAGCTTTTTACTTAAATTATAGTTTTATAACTAATTTAAGAGAAAAAATACAGCTAAAGACCCTATAACAAGCAATAGAAGCAAGTTATCATCAAAAATATCAATTAACTTATCTTTTGTAGGCAATCTTAGTGATCTTATATATTCCATATCTAAATATTCATCCAAAAACCCTTCTTTAGCATCACTTTTACTTAGATCTTGAGTAATACTATCTTCTTTTATGCTAGTTGTAGTTGTTATTGACTCGTTTGACATTGCTTCATGCTCCAAATTATTATTAATATTGTTAGTCTCACCTGTACCCATAGCCTCTAATGATACTAATTCTGCCAGAATTTTATCTCTTTTTATTCTAGCTATTAAAATATCAGAAGTTTCTAACGATTTTTTAATGAAATCTTTACCAATTACCTCTGATACTTTTCTTGAAACTCTTTTTTGAATAAAATATATATCCTTATTTTTACCCCTTAAAACAAGGTATTTATCATCATTTGTACTCATATTATACTTAAGTATTGCTTATTTGTACTCATAATATACTACATTCTTTTTTTTAATTCAATAAAATGTACTCATAATATTATATATGTACTCATAATGGTTATAATTCTAAGAAAAAAGACATTATGTACCCATAAATCTTATATATTATTTTATATCAGTTGTGCAATAATAATATTATGAAAGTATCTGAAGCAGTCGCATCAAGAAAATCTATTAGAGAGTTTTTAAAAACTCCAGTTGAAAACAGTCTAATAAAACAATTACTAGAAAAGTCAGCTAGAGCAGCTAATGGCGGTAACTTACAACCATGGCAGATATTTGTTATAAATAATGAAAGCATGTCTGCATTTTTAAAACACCAGTCTGAATGGACTGATCCTGAAACCTCTGCTTACAACATATATCCATCTAGTCTTAAAGAGCCCTACAGAACCTCTAGATATCAGCTTGGAGAGCAAATGTATTCTTTGCTTAATATTAGTAGAGACGATAAGGAAGCGCGTTTTATGCAAGTACTAAAAAACTTTGAATTTTTTGGAGCTCCTACTGCTATTTTTTGTTTTGTAGATAAACAAATGGGTCCACCACAATGGTCTGATTTAGGAATGTTTCTTCAAACCTTTATGCTTTTAGGACAAGAGGAGGGTTTAGATACGTGTGCTCAAGAGGCATGGTCTATGAAGCAAGAGAGTGTTAGTGACTTCTTCCAGGTCGATGATGAGACTATGTTGTTCTGTGGGATGTCTATTGGTTATAAAGACCCTGAAGCTCTAATCAATCAATTAGATAGCGAACGTCGCCCTGTAGATGACTGGGCTACTTTCGTATAAACCAATATTTTTTATTTAGGCATAAAAAAACCCGGTATAAAACCGGGTTTTAAATTCAGTTTGAATTTAGTAATTAAGCATTACTAGATTCTTTAACTGCTACATGCCAGATAACTAGACCAAATAGAATCTTGTTAACAAAGTCAGCAAGATTATAAACTAGGTTTAAGTTCTGAGCATATATATTGCTACCATCACCCATTAGGTAACCAGCAGCATATCCAAGTGGGTAAATAGCCCAACCAACAACAATGATCATCATCATTGCGTTATAAGCAGAGTTTACAGCAGGACTTGCAGTTTTTACTGCTGCCTTACCTTCACCCATGTATAACACTTGAATCATGTATAACCATCCAGCCATACCAATAGCAAAAGCAAGCGTGACATTCATCATTCCAGCTTCACCCATGAAACCAAATCCTAACATTACAAGAGAACCGCCAAGCAGCTTCTTAAATAATGAACCAGCAACTGAAGTACAAGCTGCAAGGATTAGATAGAATTCAACCATTTGTAATGGAACAGTTAGCAACCAATCAATATATCTAAATACTGTCGGCGTAGCACCTGTATCAACCCAAACACCTCTCATATAGAGATAATGCCAGAATGCAATACCGGTAATTAAACCAGCAACTGTTAGTGATGTTTTCCACTTAGCACTTACTTGATCTCTTTCAACAAAGAAAAATACCGTTGCAGCAAGCATAGCAGCAGTAACAAGCCAGAAAGATATTCCAACCGTATCAGTAATACTTAAATCACCGCCACCTGCAGCGAATGATGGAAGTGCAATCGCACTCGTCAATAATAATAACAATTTCATATACTACCCCCAGTAGTTCAATAAGAAATAACATAATTTCTTAAATATTAGATGAGAATAATTCTCATCGACATTAATTATATTGAATTTAGCTAATAAACTAAAGTATTAATAAAATAACGTATCTTACTGTTATATATAATATTTATATATATAAGATATCTTCTGGATGCTCTCTTAAAATGTTTTTGTTATATTGTAATTAAGCTCATCTATTTAAATACAATATGACATCTAAAAAAGATTTTTACTGGAATGAAATATGAAATACATAGCAACATTAATACTATCATTTAACTTCTTTTTTGTTCACGCAGAATCATTAGAATTCTTGGAAGCAGAGGTGCTCTCGTTAAAAAACTCTAGTCCTGAAAGGATTCTTTTTGTGGGTAATAGTTATCTTTACTATAACGATAGTCTTCATAATCATTTAAGAAGAATGGCAGAGGAACAGAATCCTGAGAGAAAAGAGTTCTTTGGTTATAAATCTGCAACCATAGGCGGCTCTAGGTTGGCGCATCATAATTTAGATCATTTGCTTGATTCTAAAAATATTGGAATCAATAAACCATTTCAATTAGTTATTTTGCAAGGTGGAAGTGCAGAGGTTCTAGATAAGGCTGCAAGAAAATCTTTTAATCTAAATGCAAAAAAAATGATTGCTAAAATTAAAGATAGTGGAGGAGAGGCATTGCTTTACATGACGCATCCGTATGTTCCACCTCATAAGCTATATGACCCAAGGATGATAGAGAAAATAAGATACACCTATATAAAAGCAGCAAATGATTACGATGCCTTGGTTGCCCCAATTGGTATTGCATACATAAATGCTTACAAGGCAAGACCTGATATTCAGCTTCATAAATCTTATGATGGTAGTCACCCAGATATTCTTGGAACTTATCTTTCAGCATGCGTTCTTTATACAACCATTTTTAAGAAGCCATCTTCAGAAGTTCAATATAATTACTTTGGCGAGATTAGCAATGAAGATCAAAAATTTCTCCAAGATATAGCTGATATGACCGTGAAAGACTTTTTTGATAGATAACTATAGAAAACAAGAATGTATAAAAGTTTTGATATATAAATAATGTTTAGTATGATCGTTGTATGAAAGTTGCTATATATCCTGGTTCATTTGATCCAATTACCTTTGGTCATATGGATATTATTGAAAGAGCTTGTGGCATTTTTGACAAAGTTATTCTTGCTGTAGCTGAAAGCCAATCTAAAAAGCCCTTATTCACATTAGAAGAAAGACTTAGCATGACTGAGTCAATTTATTCTGACCATCCAAAAATAGAAACAGTAAGTTTTTCAAGAAAATTAACTGTTGAGTTAGCAAGGGATCATAAAGCTTGTGCAATCATAAGAGGCCTAAGAGCAGTTGCAGATTTTGAGTATGAATTTCAGTTGGCTACTATGAATAGAACTTTAGCTCCTGATATAGAGAGCATTTTCTTGACGCCTAAAGATACTTTAATTTATGTATCTTCAAGCCTTGTAAAGGAAATTGCTGAATTAAAAGGTGATGTATCAAGATTTGTTCATCCCAATATTGACCAAGCTCTTAAAGCAAAACTTCTAGTTTAACCCTGACAAATATTACAAAAGTATGACGCTCTTTGATTTTGAGTAATTTTACTAATTAGATTTTCACAATTTACACAAACCTCATTTTCTCTGTCATATACATTGAGCTGTATCTTAAAATAGCCTGCCGATCCCTCAGCTGAAAAAAAGTCTTTTAGAGTGGTTCCACCAACTTTTATTGCCTCTTTGAGAATAATCTTAGAATTACTGGTAATTAAATTACATTCAGAGTTAGAGATAGTTTGAGCTAGTCTTCTAGGATCAACAGAAGATCTAAATAAAATTTCTGAAGCGTATATATTTCCAATCCCAACAACATTCTTCTGATTCATAATAAAGTTTTTTATATTCGTTTTCGAATTCTGAATTTTTTTAAATAAATAATCTTTACAAAAAGACCTAGATAAAGGCTCAGGACCAAGGCTAGAAATTAAAAAATGATCTTTGTATGATTTAGTTACGTGAATTGAACCAAATCTTCTAGGGTCATTATAGATTAATTTATTATCTTCAAATATTAGTTCGGCATGATCATGCTTTTTAAAGAAATTATCTTTTCTATTCATTATTCTTAAAGTACCTGACATACCTAAATGAACTATTAATTGGTAATCATCAAAATCAAAGATTAGATACTTTGCTCTTCTAAAGATCTGATTAATTTTTTTACCCGATAATTTTTGACTAATATCTTTATCGACGAGCCATCTAAGATTTGGATTATGGATACTAATAGACTCTACAATCTTTTCTTCAAAAGACTTAATTGCTCTTAGTGTTGTTTCTACCTCAGGTAGCTCGGGCATTAATTTAGAAAATTATTTATATCAGCAATATTTTCAGGTTCTAAGTTACCAGCAGCAAGCCCCAGCCTTAGATTTGAAAGAATGTAGTCATATTTTGCATTTGCTAGGTTTCTTTCAGCACTGTATAGATTTTTTTCTGATTGCAATAAATCAACAATATTTCGTGTACCAACTTCATAACCTACTTTTGTAGCTTCAAGAGCGCTAGTTGCAGAAACAACTGCTTGCTCCTGAGCATTAACACTTGCAACCAGGGATAGCACATTCGAATATTCAGATCTTACTTCTTGGATAACTGATCTTTCAATGAAAAGCGTATCTTCAATTGATTTATCATAATTTGCATAAGCCTGTTTACGTCTTGAGTTCACAGAACCACCTTGGAATATAGGCATACTGAATTGAATGCTATAGGCTCTTCGCTCAGTCTCTTGAGGAACAGAAATAAGAATTGGAGCATCAAAGTCATCAATATAATATTGATTGGTTTCTGACTTAGAGGCAGAACCAACAATATCTACTTTAGGTAAATGATCTGAAGCAGCGCCTCTAGCAGAATTTTTTGAAGCATCTCTTCTTAGTTTCGCAGCTTTTAATTTATAGTTACTTGTAATAGCTAGATTAACCCAGTCTTGTTTTGATGCAGGTGACGGATTAACAATTGGAAGATTATCTCCCAACGGATCAATGCTATAAACCTCTCTTCCTATTAAAGCATTAAGAGCTTCTCTTGCTGAGAAAACTGCGCCTTCAGTTCTAATTCTTGCAGCTAAACTAAGATCATAAGCAAGCTGTGCTTCTTGAACTCCAGTAATAGCAGAAAGACCAACTTCGTATCGCTGTTTAGCTTGATCAAGTTGTTTCTTAATTGCTTTCTCTTCGGACTTGGATGCATTTAAGTTATCAATTGTTCTCAAAACGCCAAAATATAACTCTGCAGTTCTTACAACTAAGTTTTGTTGCTCGTAACCAAAATCTGCTTCAGCAGCATTTGTTAAAGCTTGAGATCTTTTATATTGAAACCATGAATCTAATCTTATTAGTGGTTGAGTAAGGCGAGCTGATGAGGAGAAACTATTGTATTCATTACTTAAATTTCCATCTTGGTAGGATTCATTCCAGTTAGTGCTCCCATTGATGGATACACTTGGCATTAATCCAGCTCTTCCTTGAACAACAAATTCTTTTCCAGATAAAAGGGAAAATTCTGCTGCTCTATATTTAGGATCATTTTCCAAAGCTTCATTATAAATATCAATAATATTTTCAGATGAGGCTATTCCAGATACTACTAGAAGGGATGTAAGAATTAAGTTTTTCATTATTTGTACTATTTTAATATATGTAAAGCAAACTTGTCATTAATTTATTTGATGTTTACAGTGACAACATTAAACACCTTTTAGACATAGATTGTCAATATAGGCTTTTTCTAACAGTTTTTAATAAAAATCTATTAATTAAACTAATTATTAAAAGTTATCTGCCTATCTTAGAGTAGAATATCATCAATAAGTTCAATCAGATAAAGTATGACCCAGCTAGAACAAGTTTCATTAACATACAAGGTAGCGTAAGTTGAGTTCAAGTTCATATGACTCTAGGGCAATCGAAGTTTTATCAGGCCTAGATCCTGTAAGAAAAAGACCAGGAATGTATACGGACACAAGCTGTCCAAACCATCTTATTCAAGAAGTTCTTGATAACTCAGTTGATGAAGCCCTCTCTGGACACTGTTCTAAGATAAAAGTTACTTTGTGTAGAGACGGTTTTATACAAGTTTCAGATGATGGAAGAGGTATGCCGGTTGACATTCACCCTGAGCATAAGGTTTCAGGAGTTGAATTAATCATGTGTAAACTTCACGCTGGTGCTAAATTTTCAGGCAAGGAATATAATTTTTCAGGTGGTCTCCATGGTGTCGGAGTCTCTGTTGTAAATGCATTATCTGCAGAGCTTGAGGTTAAAATAAGAAGAGATTCTAAGGAATTCCAAATAGATTTTGCTGATGGTGAAAAAACTAAAGAACTTCATCAAATAGGTGAAGTTGGAGTTCAAAACTCTGGAACAACTATAAGATTCATCCCAAATAGTAGTTATTTTGAGACTGATAAAATACAAAAGAAACATCTTAAGCATCTATTAAAAGCTAAAGCAGTTTTATGCCCAGGTCTTCAAATAGATTTTTTAGATGAAAAGAAATCAGAAAAAATTAGATGGCTATATGAAGAAGGTCTTAGCAGCTACTTATCTGAATCCTCCTCTGATATAGATTTATTAATTGATGAATCAATTGTTTGCTCAAAATTATCAGACACTCAAGAAGTTGAATTTGCAATAAATTGGTCAAAAAATCCTCGTAAAGAGTTACTCAACGAAACCTACGTTAATCTTATTCCAACTCTTCAAGGGGGCTCACATTTTAATGGTTTTAAATCTGGACTATTAGAGGCACTAAAAGAATTCTGTGAATATAGAAATTTATTACCAAAAGGATTAAAGATAGCTGCAGATGACGTTATTAGTAATTCTATATTTGTAATTTCTTCAAAGCTACAGAATCCTCAATTTGCAGGACAAACTAAAGAAAGATTAGATTCAAAAGACCATATGTCTTTTGTGAGTTCAGTTACCAAGGATGTTTTAAGTATTTGGTTTAATAAGCATACTGAGGAGGGTGAAAAAATTGCTGAATTAGCAATCAATTCAGCACAATTAAGAGCTAAAGCCTCAAAAACTGTTGAAAGAAAAAAATCGTTTAAAGGTCCAGCGCTTCCTGGAAAATTATCTGATTGTAATAGTGAAGATTTAAATAAAACAGAGTTATTTTTAGTAGAGGGAGATTCAGCAGGCGGCTCAGCTAAGCAGGCCCGCGAAAGATCTTTTCAGGCAATCATGCCTTTAAGAGGAAAGATTTTAAATACTTGGGAGCTTGAGAGTGCAGAAATTATTAAATCACAAGAAATTAAAAATCTATCAACAGCAATTGGCGTGCTTCCAGGAAATCCAGATATAAGTGGTCTTAGGTATGGAAAAATTTGCATATTAGCTGATGCAGATTCTGATGGTCTTCATATAGCAACTTTATTATGCGCGTTATTTCTTCAGCACTATAAACCTCTTGTTCAACAAGGAAGAATTTATGTATCAATGCCTCCTCTTTATCGAATTGATTGTGCTAAAGAAGTCTTTTATGCTCTTGATGATGCTCAAAGAGAAACTATAGTTAAGGATCTGAAATCCAGAAAAGGTAAACCCAAGATTAATATTCAAAGATTTAAAGGTTTAGGAGAAATGAATCCTCCTCAACTTCGTGAGACAGTAATGGATCCAGCAACTCGACAGCTAGTAAACTTAACTATCTCGCCTAATGATAATGCACATTCAGTTATGGATTTATTATTAGCAAAAAAAAGGGCGCCTGATAGAAAAGAATGGTTAGAAAAAAAAGGCAGCTTAGTTAAAGTTTAAGATTATGGAAGCAGAAGATAAAAACCAATCAATGAGCCTAAAAAAGTATGCAGAAGAGTCATACCTTAATTATGCCATGTACGTCATTCTTGATAGAGCATTGCCTAATATTGGTGATGGCCTTAAGCCAGTCCAAAGAAGAATACTTTATGCCATGTCAGAACTTGGTCTTAATGCAGGAGCAAAATATAAAAAGTCAGCTAGAACAGTTGGTGATGTAATCGGAAAATTTCATCCTCATGGAGATGGTGCGGCTTATGAAGCCATGGTGTTAATGGCACAGAGCTTTTCATTTAGATACCCTTTAGTGGATGGGCAAGGCAACTGGGGCTCTCAAGACGACCCTAAGTCATTTGCAGCAATGCGATACACAGAGTCAAAACTTACAAAGTTTGCTAATTTATTACTTGAAGAATTAAAGTATGGAACAGTCGATTGGCAACCAAACTTTGATGGCTCTTTATTAGAACCAATTATTTTTCCAGCAAAAGTTCCTTCAATACTTTTAAATGGAACTTCAGGTATTGCAGTTGGCATGGCAACAGACATACCTTCTCATAATTTAAATGAAGTTATAGATGCCACTGTTCACATGCTAGAAAACCCTTCTTCTGATTTAACTGATATTTTAAAATATATAAAAGGACCAGATTTTTCAAATGGTGCCAAATTAATCATAAGTGATGATGAGCTAAATGAAATTTATACAACAGGAAAGGGTGGATATAAAATTCAGGCTAAATGGACTAAGGAAGATAATCAAATAATTATTAATGCACTTCCATACCAAGCATCTGGCGCAAAGATATTGGAACAAATTGCAGATCAAATGCAAAATAAAAAAATCCCTATGGTTGTTGATCTTACTGATGAAGGAGACCATGAAGAACCAATTAGACTTGCAATTACCATGAAATCTAACAGAGTAAATTCTGATGATTTAATGAATCATCTTTTTGCTTCTACAGATTTACAAAAAACTTATAGAGCTAATATGAACCTTATTTCACTTAAAGGTAGCCCAAAGGTTTTCTCTCTTGTTGAGCTAATAAAAGAGTGGCTTATTTTTAGAAAAAATACTGTTACTAGGAAGTTAGAGCATAGGCTAGACCAAGTAAATGATAGGCTTCATATAGTTGAGGGGCTTCTTATTGTTTATCTTGATTTGGATGAAGTAATAAAAATTATTCGTGAGTCTGATGAACCGAAACCAGAAATTATTAAACATTTTAATATTTCTGATATCCAAGCTAATGCAATCTTAGAAATTAAGCTAAGGCAGTTAGCTAAACTGGAGCAGATTAAATTAGAAGAAGAAAAATCTAAATTAGTTAGTGAGCAAAAAGAGATAGAAAAAATACTTGGATCATCAGGCAGGCTAAAGACTCTTATCAAGAAAGAGCTACTTGAAATAAAAGATGAATATGGTGATGAGAGAAATTCTCCAATTGAAGGCCAATCACATGCAAAAGTCTTCTCAGAAGAAGAGACCTTAGTAACCGAGCCTATTACTGTTATTTTATCCTCAGCGGGGTGGATAAGAAGCGCTAAAGGCCACGATATTGATCCAACCACCTTAAGTTATAGAGGTGATGACTCTTTGCAAGATTTTTGTAGAGGTAGGAATAATCAAAATGCAGTTTTCTTAGATTCTCAAGGTAAAGCTTATTCGATGGCTGGACATACACTTCCATCAGCTCGCGGCCTTGGAGACCCAATCACGGGAAGAGTTTCTGCGGATTCTGGCGTAGAGTTTATGTCAACACTCATTGGAAATGATGAAGAGAAATTCATGATAACCAATACAGCCGGCTATGGTTATGTGTCTGAATTTAAAAATATGGTCTCTTCAAAAAAATCAGGTAAAGCATTTATGAAACTCCCTCAAGGAGCCAAGATGCTAAAAGCATTAAAAGTAGAAGATGATCATAGATTTATAGTTGCAGCTTCAAACATAGGAAGGCTTCTTATTTTTCCTTTATTAGAATTACCAATTCTACCGAAGGGCAAAGGTAATAAAGTTGTAAATATACCTAAAGTAAAATTTGAGTCTGGTGAGGAGTTTATGACTCATGTAGCTCTTCTTGCTGATACAAGCAGCTTAAGAATAGAGAGTGGAAAAAGATTCTTAACTTTAAAGATAAAAGATCTTGAAAACTACATTTCTTCTCGAGCAAAAAGAGGAAATATGCTCCCTCAAGGCTATAGAAAAGTTGATTCTATGTCAGAAGAAATAGATTCTAAGCTTTCTGAAGTTGAGCAATAGACTTTTCTAAAATATCTAACCCAGAATTAATCAATTTATCTTCAATAATCAAGCTTGGAGCAATTCTAATAGTATTGTTATTTGCCTTAAGAACCATCAAGCCATTTTTGTAACATTGTTGAAGAACTGTATCTAAATTAACTGTATCAGTAACATTCAATTTACATCCTATCCAAAGACCAGCAGTATTAATTCTTTCAAAACATTTTAGATTTGTATTTATTGCATTTAATTTGTTTATAAATATTTTCTCTTTTTTTATAACGTTTGTTAGCAGTCTTTTCTTAGAGACTGTATTTATTACTTCAAGGGCAACAGAGCATGCTAATGGGTTCCCACCATAAGTAGTTCCATGAGTTCCAACTTGCATAGATTCAGCAATATGATTTTTAGTAAGAATAGCGCCAATAGGAAATCCATTTCCTAAACCTTTCGCAGAGGTTACGATATCTGGCTTTATATTAAATTGTTCATAAGCAAATAAAGTACCAGTTCTTCCCACCCCCGACTGAACCTCATCAATAATAATAAGGGCATTATTTTCTTTGCAAAGTTTTTTTATTTTAGCTATAAAAGGCTTCTTGGCTTTAATTATTCCCGCCTCACCTTGAACTAGCTCAATTACAACTGCTGCAGTTCTTTTATTAATGATTTTTTCCAAGCCTTCAGTTTCATTATAAGGATGATGATTTATACCTGCTGGCATAGGCCCAAAACCATTAGTCATTCTATCTGAACCGTTTAATGCAATTGTCATCATAGTTCTGCCATGAAATGCATCTGAAAAAGCTACGATTTCATTTTTATTCTTTCCATATTTTAGGTTTGCGTATTTTCTTGCTGTCTTTACGGCAGCTTCCATAGCTTCTGCGCCTGAATTTGCAAAAAATACTTTATCAGCAAAGGTATTCTTACAAAGTGTTTTTGCTAAATTTAGAGCTGGGGCATTAGTCATAGCATTCGATAAGTGCCAAACCTTTTTTGATTGTTCATTTAGTACTTTTACTAGGGGAGGGTAGCAATGACCAAGACTAGTTACTGCTATTCCTGATGCAAAGTCTATATATTTTTTATTTTTACTATCCCAAACAATTGATCCTTTTGCCTTAACTGGAATAAAATGAGCTGGATTATATACAGGCATCATATAATCATTAAATTGTTTTCTTGTAACCATATCTAAATTATACGTGATTTCAGTAAAAAAAATTAACGAAAAAAACTTTGAAATTTTAATTAAACCTAATAGCTCTCTTAATGGATGGCAGAGATTTTTCTTTCTTTCAAGTATCTTTATATTATGTGGAGGAATAGCAATAATTTTTTACTTTGTTGGCGCCACTATGATCTTACCTTTTGCAGGTATTGAGCTTAGCGCAGTGTTTTTAGCCTTCTATTTAAATTTTAAATGGAGTGAGCAAAAAGAATTAGTAACCCTATCTCTGGATCATGTTGTGGTTGAAAAGGGACGCAAGCAAAAAGAATACACCTGGAGAGAATTCAGGACTTTTACTGCTTTTGAAATAAATAAAATTAAAAAAGATGAAATCAATCTAGGTTTTAAATCAAAAGGACAAGCAGTGCTTGTTGGAGATTTTTTAAATGCAGATGATAAACAAGAACTTCAATATGAGATTTCAAAAATTATTAATCACTTAAATGAATTAAATCCATCTCTTTAATTTTTTTCTTACCTCAATTAGCTTCAAGCTTCCAATCTTAGGTATGCCATCTTTATAAGATATTTCAGCTTCACCCTTAATTAGAGGCCTTAGATAATCAATAGCCTTTTTAGTGATTCCATAACCATCTTTAGTTATAAAGCTTTTAGGTAATTTTTTTTCAACATTAGCAATCTTAGATAGTGGCGCCGCCTCTATTTTCCAGGAGTAGTTTTTTGTTTTACCTCTTACAATAATTGGCATAACACTATTCATACCTTTGACAGCAAACTCAACCGCTTTAACCCCAACTGCTTGAGCTTGTAACAAATCTGTTTTTGAAGAAAGGTGTCTAGCACTTCTTTGTAAATAATCAGGCACAGCCCAGTGAGTCTTTAATTTCAGATTTTTAGTAACAAGATTAGATAAATATGGAGCTACACCTCCCAATTGTGCATGTCCAAAAGAATCTGTTGTATCTGACTCTGTTAAGAATTTTCCTTTAGCATTTTTAATGCCTTCTGAGGCTACAACCACGCAGTAACCATCCTCAGCTACAGATTTTTTTACCTTCGCCAGAAAGCTTTTTTGATTAAAATTAATTTCAGGGAATAAAATAATATGTGGAGCATTAGTAACCTCATTTTTAGCCAAGCCACCTGCTGCAGCTATCCAACCTGCATGTCGGCCCATAACTTCAAGTATGAATACTTTTGTTGAAGATTCTGCCATAGATTTAAGGTCTAAAGAGGCTTCCTGAGTTGAAGTCGCTATATACTTAGCCACCGAACCAAAACCTGGGCAGCAATCAGTTAGCGCAAGATCATTATCAACAGTTTTAGGTATAGCGATACATTTAATGTCATAACCAACTTTTGCACCTAGTTTTGAGATCTTAAATGCAGTATCAGCAGAGTCATTGCCGCCATTATAGAAAAAATATCCAATATTATGAGCCTTGAATACTTCAATAAGTCTTTCGTACTCAGAAGAGTCTTCATCATAATTTTTTAATTTATATCGGCAGGATCCAAAAGCGCCACCCGGTATTTCCATCAAATTTTTAATCGACGATACTGATTCTTTTGAAGTATCTATAAGCTCTTCTCTTAAAGCTCCAATGATTCCATTTTTACCAGCATAAACTTTCCCAATTATTTTGGGATATTTTTTAGCAGTTAAAATTAAAGATGCAGCCGTAGCATTGATTACTGAGGTCACTCCTCCAGATTGAGCATAAAAAGCATTTCTTTTCATTTATTTATTTAAAATGTAATTTAAGCTATCGTATCAAAAAGATCTTAAATAGATAAGTTTTATATGAAAATACACATACTTGGAATTTGCGGAACCTTCATGGGAGGCCTGGCACAAATTTTAAAGGAATCAGGGCATGATATCAGTGGTGCTGATAAACAGTTTTATGCGCCCATGTCTGACCACTTAAAAAAATTAAATATTAAGACTACTGAGGGTTATTTAGTTGAGACTATGCCTGATGCAGACCTTTATATAATTGGTAATGCTCTTTCTAGAGGAAATCCATGTGTAGAGAATATTCTTGACAACAAGCTGCCATACAAATCTGGTCCAGAAATGCTTGGTGAAATTCTAAAAGATAGAGATGTTATAGCTATATCTGGCACTCACGGTAAAACATCGACAGCCTACATGACATGTCATATTTTACTCTCACAAGGCTTAGATATAGGTTTTTTAGTTGGAGGTATCAGTAATATGATAGATGGCTCTGCTAGACTTGGAGAAGATAAATTATTTGTTATAGAGGCTGATGAATATGATTCAGCTTTCTTTGATAAACGCTCTAAATTCATCCATTATTCCCCAAATACTCTAGTTATTAATAATATAGAGTTTGATCATGCTGATATTTTTAATGACTTAAATGATATTAAGAGGCAATTTCATCATCTTGTAAAAATAATTCCAGGAAATGGAAATATTATTTATTTTGAAGATGATAAAAATATATTAGATCTTTTAAGCCAGGGTAGCTGGTCTACTTTAATTCCTATAGGCGAGAATGGTTCATATCAGGTTGATACTAAAGATAATCTTATACACGCCTTAGGTAAGAAATATTCATTAGATAATTTTGAAATCTTTGGTGCACATAATGCAAAAAATATAGTTGCAGCTATTGCTGCAGCAAATATTAATGGAGTCTCTGTAGATAGCTCCATTAATGCCCTTAAAAATTTTGAAGGGGTAAAAAGAAGACTTGAAATAAAATATGAAGACTCATCAACCATGATCATTGATGATTTTGCTCATCACCCAACAGCAATAAAATATGCCATTAATGCAGTTCAAAATAAATTTAAAGGAAGTAGTATTTTAGGGTTGATTGAATTGGGTTCAAACACTATGTCTGAAGGAGTTCATGGGGATGAGGTTATTAATGCGTCATCAGCATTAGATAAAGTAATTTGGCTTGATTCAAAAGAGGTACTTGCTGGCAAATGCTCTAATACTTATAGTAGCGATAACCAATGTTTAGAATTAATAAAAGATGATATTAGTAAGTTTGATATCCTTTTAATTATGACAAATAAAAATAGCGAGAGACTATGGAGCCCAATCATTGAACACATCAAAAATAAATAAACTACCAGTTTTCCCTCTAGGGCTTGTAGTTCTGCCTGGAACTATTCAATCACTTCAAATATTTGAACCTAGATATATTGATATGGTTAAAAATTGTATGCAAAACTCTTCTGGCTTTGTAATTACTCTTCAAAGCAAGTCAGACGGCGATGTTGAATTTGGAATTGTGAAGCAGGGTACTTATGTTGAAATAATCGATTTTAATAATAATCCAAATGGCCTTTTGGGCATAACAGTCAAAGCAATCAACAAAGTTGCTATTAAAGATATAGTCCAACAAGAAGATACTTTGCATATTGCTGAGATTAAACCTCTTACAGATCCTCTTGTTGATGATCAGGCTTTAATCGCAAAGCACCCCGAGCTTATTAACATTCTAATTCAACTCAAAGATCATCCGAGAATTAAGGTATTGCCTCTAGAAATAGATTTAACCTCAGCAGACTCTGTTGCCTATCATTTAGGTGGTTTAATACCTCTGACTTCGCAAGAGAAGCAAAGCATTCTTGAGGCTTTTGATGCATCTCAAAGGATGAATATTTTATCTAGATTGATTAATAAGTTATCTGAGAAATAAGATTTTAAAATCTATATTTTTAAAGGTGGCTTGTTAGATTTTGCACGTATCCAATTTAAGCTATTTAAAATTGCTGGAGACCCCACAATTTTTCTTTCTAACTTAAACTTTCCTGGATAATCTATAAATAGGAATCCTGTAACTATTGTTAATATTCCTTGACCTGGAAGTACGAGCATCATAACTCCACCAATTATTAAAAAAGCGCCAACGGCATTTTTAATAATTAATATTATTAATCTTAAAATGGGAGTTTTTACCTTCCAAAGTGAGGGACGTCTTTTCTCATGTAAAAAATAATTCTCAGGTATCTGGGCTAATAACCAGCTTATACCCAACAAACTGAAGGTAAATATTAAAAGTGATGATCCTCCAAGCCATACCAGTATTTCTGGATGCTCGGTAAACCAATTAAAAATACTATCTATGAGACCTAATTCCACTATTAACTTATCTTTTTAACATATAATGTTTTAGTATATCTTATGACCCTTACTTGTAACTTAATTATCATTTCATCATCAAACCTTAAATAATCTTGCCAAAATTAAAATTAAAAGAAATATGCCTATTGGCACTTGAAGACAATAAAGCTGTAGATATTCTAGCTCTAGATGTTAGAAATATCTCAACATTTGCGGACTCCATAATTATTGCTTCTGCTAACTCAAATCGTCATGCTAAATCTATCTCAGAAAAGGTGGTTGCAAGTGTAAAAGCAAGCAAAGAATCCTTTCTTGGTGTCGAAGGGCAAAGTGAATCTGGGTGGATATTAATAGATTGTGGTGAAGTTGTTATTAATATAATGAAAAATGAAATTAGAGAGTTCTATGACCTTGAAGGCCTTTGGGGAGAGACTACTCTTACTCAAACGCCTGATTAATGAAATGCAACATTATTAGTGTTGGCCATAAGCCCTCTCAATGGGAATCAGAAGGAATTAATTTTTATACCAAACAATTACCAAAGAACTTCGTAATTAATTATATTGATCTCAAAGGCAAGCAACATCCAAAAATGTCAAAGGATGAAGTGATAAGGTTAGAAGAGAGCCTTATTTTAGAAAAGTTAAACCCTAAAGATAAAATAATTGTCTGTGATATGCATGGTAAAGACATGTCTTCTATAGATTTCAGTGAAGTCCTTAATGAAAGTATTAATTTAAATCAAGATATCTCATTTGTAATAGGAGGATCTTTTGGTTTATCAGAAAGAGTAATTAATCATGCTGATATAAAATTTTCTGCTTCTTCCCTTACTTTCCCACATAGACTTTTCAAAATAATTCTTATTGAGCAAATTTATCGCTCATTTTCTATTTTCAATAATCAGCCTTACCATAAATGATAGATCTCCAAGAAAGATTTATTGAAAGAAAAAGTTTTATATATAGATTATTTATAGTTTATTTCATGTTTGGAGGCCTTCTATTGGCAGTGCTATATCAAACATTTCAATTACAAATAGCTAATTACTCTGAATATGAAATTGCTGCATTGGAAAATAAAACTCATGAAATGAATATTCAGCCTACTAGAGGCATTATTTATGACAGAGATGGAAATATCTTGGTAAAAAATATTCCAACTTTTAACTTAATAGCTATTCCAAATAAAGTTGATGATCCTGAATTCTTCATAGCAAAAATTAAAAGTTTTATAGACATAACTGAAGAAGAAGAAAATATTTTTTATGAGAAATTTAAAAGCAAGGCTAGGTACAACAGAGAGCTTGTTGTCAAAACAGACCTAGATCAACAAGAAATTGCTAGTTTTAAGGTCCGCAAACATAATTATCCAAATCTTCTGGTTGAAAAACGATATAGCAGACATAGCGATTTCCCAAATATTTTATCCCATGTGCTTGGGTATATTGGCTCACCATCAGATGATGAATTATCAAGCATTCTTACTGAAGCCATTCATCCAAGGCAAGAAACCATCTTCAGTTATGCGAATGGCTTTATTTCTGGGAAGAGCGGTATTGAAAAAACATTTGATAATTCCTTAAGGGGCGAATTTGGTGAAAAAGTTTATGAAGTTGATGCAAGAGGCAAACTATTGCAAGAAATAAGCTATACCAAGCCTAAAGAAGGCAATAGTATTTTTACTTCACTTGATCTTGGGTCGCATATAGCTGCAAATGAAGCCTTGAAAGGTAGAATGGGAGCTGTAGTTGCAGTAGAAATAGATACAGGCGCTATAGTTACTTTATTCAGCTCCCCCTCATATTCCATCAATGATTTATCTAATGGAATATCTAATAATCAATTTAATGCTTTAATTCAAAATCCAAATAAACCATTCTTTAATAGAGCGCTAAGAGGAAGGTATCCTCCTGCATCAACTATTAAGCCAGCATTGGGAATATTTGGGTTACAAAATAAATTAATTGATTGGAATTTTTCTATCGAGGATCCTGGATTTTTTACATTGCCAGAAGATGGAAGGATATATCGAGGATGGAAAAAAGGCGGTCACGGCACTGTAGATTTAGAAAAAGCTTTAATAGTAAGCTCCAATACCTATTTCTTTTCTTTAGCTTATAGGTCTGATATTAATCAATTAGCTGATCATTTATCTAAATTTGGTTTTGGAAAAAAGGTATGCCTTGATTGTTTTGATGAAAACGAGGGTTTAATTCCCGATCCACAATGGAAGAGAAACAAATTAAATTCAGGCTGGTCAAGAGGAGACACTGTTAATCTTGGAGTTGGTCAGGGGTATATGGTTGCAACTCCAATTCAATTGGCATATTACAGCAGCATACTTGCAAAAAAAGGAGCCATTAATAAATTATCTTTAGTTCAGTCTGAGCCTAATCAGGTAGATCATGGAATGAATTTAAATAATTTCACAAAAAAAGACTGGGATCGACTGCACATAGCTATGACAGATGTAATTGATTCTCCAGCTGGAACTTCTAGAAGACTAAAGGACTTAAAATCATTTCAAGTTGCTGCCAAGTCAGGTACAGCTGAGTTAGTAAGTTTGGATAGTAAAGAGGATTACCTTTTAGTAAGACAAAATGAAGCTCAAAGAGATCATGCAATAATGATTGCATTCGGACCAATGCCTGATCCAAAATATGCCGTAAGTGTTGTAATTGAAAATGGTGAAAGTGGAGGGGCTGTTGCTGGCCCTGTAGCAATATCAGTTCTAAAGGAACTAATTAAATAATGAGATTATTAAAATTTAGGCGCTTTAATTTCTTCTATGATCCCTATCTACTCGTTTCAATCATATTGCTATCATTTATAGGACTTATTGTTTTATATAGTGCCTCGCAGGGCAATACAACCATTGTTATCAAGCAATCTATATTTGTCTTTTTTGGTATCATGTTAATGATTGGAGTAAGTCAGCCCGATCCAGCATTCTATAAAAATATATCAGGTTTATTTTTAGTTTTCTCCATTTTTTTAGTAATCCTAACAATTCTCTTTGGTAATGAAATTAATGGAGCTAAAAGGTGGCTTGATCTAGGTTTCTTTACTCTTCAACCCTCTGAATTAATTAAAATAGCTTTACCAATTTTTCTTGCATCATATCTTTATGATAAATCTTTACCAATTAATCTTAGGCATACTTTTATTTCTATATTAATTATAGGCGCATCCTTCTTTCTTATAGTGTTTCAACCAGATCTTGGAACTAGCATTGTTGTGCTCTTAGCTGGTTTTTATGTTCTATTTTTAGCTGGTCTGAGCTGGAAATTTATTGGTTCAGCTTTTGCTATGTTTACTCTTTCCTTACCTTTTTTATGGAATAATTTATTGGAACCTTTTCAAAGACAAAGAATAGCGACACTCTTTAATCCTGAGGCAGATCCATTTGGAGCAGGTTGGAACATTACACAATCAAAAATTGCTATTGGTTCAGGAGGTATTTTTGGAAAAGGTTATGGCTCTGGCTCCCAAGCTCACCTTGATTTCTTGCCAGAAACTAAAACAGATTTTATTTTTGCTGTTATAGCCGAAGAGTTTGGTTTTTTTGGAACACTGATCTTGCTATCCATTTATACATTTATTCTTTTTAGATGTTTTTATTTATCATTTAATGCCAGAGATAGATTCTGTAGACTAACTATTGGTGGGTTAAGCTTAATTTTCGTTACTACAATTTTTGTAAATTTAGGAATGGTAGTTGGAATTCTTCCAGTTGTTGGGATGCCGCTTCCATTTATAAGTATGGGTGGAACTTCTTTACTATCATTCTATATAGCTTTTGGTATTATTATTTCTATGGCATCTCATAAAAAATTAATCCAACAATGAAGTATTTTTTATCTATATTTATTATTTTTACCAATCTTAGCTTTGCTGATTATTCAAATCATCCCGAAGCCCAAGATTTAATAGATACTCTGGTAAATGACCATAACTTTGAAAGGAGTTATGTTATTAAGGTTCTTCAGTCTGCAGAAAAGAAAGAAAAAATTCTGAAGTCCATGTCTTCACCTGCAGAATTTACATGGACATGGGATAGATATAAGAAACTTTTTATAGAGGATAAGAGAATTGCAAATGGAAAAATGTTCATCACTAATAATAATGAATTATTCAACAAGGTAGAGAAAGACTTTGGAGTTCCAAGAGAAATTATTACTGCAATTTTAGGCGTAGAAACAAGGTATGGAAAAATTAAAGGTAGTTATAGAGTGCTTGATAGCCTAGCTACACTAGGCTTCGATTTTCCAAGACGCTCAAAGTTTTTTAAAAAAGAATTAATTGAATTTTTTAAATTAACTAGAGAAAATAATTTAGATATTTATTCAATTCAAGGATCTTATGCTGGAGCTATGGGATATGGTCAGTTCATTTCCTCAAGCTATAGAGCATATGCTGTTGATTATGATGGAGATGGTTATGCAGATCTCTTTAATTCAGTTCCTGATGCTATAGGTAGTGTGGCAAATTATTTAAAAGTTCATGGATGGAAAAGAGATGGGGACATAGTCCAATCAGTGAAGTTTAATAATGTTAGAAAACCGTATAAACAAAATAAGGAATCAATGAAATTCATCCCATTAAATTTCACTGAAGGCACTAATGAGGTTTATATTGTCAAAGAAGGTGATTCACTGCTAGAAATTGCAATAAGCAACAATATAAGCCTTGAAGCATTAATGTTATTAAATAAGATAAGTAATAAAAATCTTATTAAAGTTGGCGAAAAACTTCTTATAAATTCAAAAAAAGATCTTTATTTTATAGGTGATGATAATTTTATCGCCATTACCAAATATAATATTAGCCACTTCTACGCTATGGCAGTATATTATTTATCATTAGAGCTAAAATCATGAAAAAAATCCTCTCAATATTAATTCTTTCACAAACGCTTCTAGTTCAAGCTCAGTCTTTTCTTCCACCACCACCCGAGCTTGATTTAAGAAGTTATATATTAATTGAGCCTAATACAAATACTGTTATAGCTGAATTTAATTCAGATAATCAAATTGAACCAGCCAGCATGACAAAAGTTATGACTAGTTACGTGATTGCTGATCAGATAGATAATGACCTAATCCAACTTGATGACAAAGTTCTTGTTTCAAATAAAGCATGGAAAATGGAAGGTTCAAGAATGTTTATTGAGGCAGGAAAAAAGGTTCCTGTATCAGAGCTACTTAAAGGTATTATTATCCAATCTGGAAATGATGCCTCGGTTGCTATGGCTGAATATACAGGTGGAACAGAAGATGGTTTTGTAGATCTTATGAACGCTTATGCAGGATCATTAGGCTTAAGAAATACACTTTTTCAAAATGCTACTGGCTTACCAGATCCAAATCATTTTACGAGCACAGCAGACCTAGCAAAACTTACTGCAAGTTTTATTAAAAATTTTCCTGAACATTATTCAATTTATAAAGAAAAACAATATACATATAACGATATAAAACAATTAAATAGAAATAGATTGCTTTGGAAAGATGATTCATCAGATGGTGTTAAAACTGGGCATACTGATTCTGCAGGATACTGCTTAATAGGGTCTGCAAAAAGAGGGGATATGCGACTTATTACAGTTATTGCTGGAAGTCCTTCTGATAATGCACGTTTTGATAGCTCACAAAGATTGCTAGAGTATGGATTTAGATTCTTCGCAACACAAAAACAATTATCTAAAGAGCAAGCTCTTAAGGAAGTAACTATTTGGGGAGGGCAGTCTGATTCTGTTCAAATAGGATCTAAAGAAGATATCTATGTAACTTTACCAAGGATGGCTTTCAAGGATTTAGTTGTAAATTATAATTATAAAAATAATTTAAAGGCTCCAATCGCAAAAGGGCAAGTAATAGGTTCTATAGATATAGTGAGTCAAGATAAAATTGTATCTACATCTGAGCTTGTAGCTTTAAGTGATGTTGAAGCAAAGGGTTTCTTTGGAAGATTGTGGTCTAGTATTTGGTTTTGGGTTCTTAGCCTTTTTGGTTTAGCGAGTGACTAAAAATATCAAAGCTGTCTATCAAGGCTCCTTTGACTATCTTGATAATATTAAGGTTTCACCTTTAAGTAGAGCTTTTCTATTTTCTGATAGTATTTATGAAGTAATCCCTTTTCAGAATAAAAAATTTATTTGCGCAGAAGAACATTTTGAGAGATTGAACTTTAGTGCATCACAGTTAAGAATTAATATTAATTTCCAAGAAATAAAAAATGAGATTATTCATCTCTTCGAAAATTCAGATTGTTCAGATGGCTATATTTATTATCAAGTTTCAAGGGGTATAGATGATATGCGTTCGCATATCTATAGTCCAGATATTCACTGTGAAACCTTTGGGTATTTAATGCCTTTAGAATTGAACTCTAAGTCACTCAAGGTAGCAGTTTGCGAGGATATAAGATGGGGAAGATGTGATATTAAAAGCACATCATTATTAGGCAATGTTCTACAAATGAATGCTGCCTCTGATCAAGATTGTGATGAAATAATTATGCATAAAGATAATATTATTACTGAAGGCGGAGCAAGTAATATTTTTTTTATTCAAGAAAATAAAATATGCACTCCCAAACTATCTAATAAGATTTTACCAGGAATTACTAGAGCTATCCTGATAGAGGCTATTAAAGAAAACGACTTACCTTTTGAAGAGGGTGACTATCACATAGACCTTTTAAAGAAGGCATCTTGTATCTGGTTTACCAGTTCAACGAAAGGAGTTGCCCCAGTTAATGAAGTAATTAACTGTAATAATCAACTTGATTTAAATAATAAACTTATGAAGCAGTGCCAGGTTTTATATCAACAAAAAGTAACTAGTTAGGCCCAAGTTTACATATAAGAGATTCTAGCTCGATCCAGAAATCTTTTTTTATCAAACCTTTAAGAGAAAGTTCAAGGTCATAAATACTCTTTTGCATTAGCTCTAAATCTTCTTTAGTTTGGTTTTTCATAAAAGATAAATAATCATTAATTTTTGATTGCCAAACCCCGTTATCTTTTAAATATATCTGAGGACTTTTATCTCTAGATGCTAGAGAGGCGAGACTTGTTATTTTACCCATGATCCAAATTAAAAGTGGCCCACTATAACTGTCGGCTTTTCTTAAAGATTTTACAATCTTAAGTGCTTTTCTTGTCTGACCTTGAAGAATTGCATCCTCAAGTTCAAAGGGACTAAACTCAGCAGAATTAATCATATGATTTGTTATATCAGATAAATCTTTTTTATCTTGATTTGAATCTAGATATAGAAGTTTCAGGAGCTCTATTTCATTTTGCTGCGCTACAAGATTACCTGAATTCATTTCAGATAAAAGCTTAACAACATCAGATCTATAATTATCTGGAATAAAGCTTAAATTTTTCTTTAACCAAATTTGCTCCTCAAATGATTTAAGTTTTTTACACTCAATTACTAATGAACTTGCTTCCATTTGTTTTGCCCACTTAGAAACTAAACTTAATTTGTCTAAATGACTGTTAATAATAATACTAATATTCTCATATTGATTTAAATCATCATTAAAGATCTCAGAGATAGCTTCTGGAATTTTCCCAGCCCCATGCCTTAATTCAATGATTAATTTAGAGCCAAATAAAGACCCTCCTGCATTAGCAGCTATTGTAGATTTAACTTCCTTAAAATTCTCATCATTTAAGGTAATCTTCTCCATGAAACCCCTTAATGATAATGTTTTTAGGACTCTTGATTTGACGTGGTTCTTTAGAATGACTTCAGAACCAAAAATAAAAAATATATTTGGAGATTTATCGAGATATTTGCCTAAATTTATTGCCTCACATTTCAAGGAACTGCACCTCAAAAACTATTTGGCTTATTAACTGATCTTGAATTATTTGTTCCAGTTTCTTGATAGTTTCTCTTTCTGACATAGGGTTTAATTCATTAACACTAAAGTTTTTTACAACAACAAGTTTTCTAATAAAGTTATTTTTTCCATCAGAAATATTGATTTCCATTTCACCCTTTATCTCTCCCTCAAGCGCTCTCAATGCTGAACCACCATAGGTCTTTCTTTCTTTTAGTTCATAACTTTTAATAATTAAACTGACTTTATTAGATGCATCAGTATTTAAATTTTTAAGCTTTAATTGAATGGAATCTGGAATTTCATTAGCAAAGGTAATGCTACCAATTGTAATAGCGCCCTGATTCCTCATTGGTTCAAATCCACAGCCTGCAATTGCTAGGATTGCTAAAGAAAGAGCTAGGAAGTTTTTTGTCATACAGAGGCTACTTTAGATTGGTGTATTTATATTTAACTATATAACAAAATTAATAATTTTTTCTTTTATATAAATTACTTTTTTAATTTTATTATCACCAATTATATTAGATACATTTTCTATCTCCAGAACCTCTAATTCAATTTCTTTTTCTGAAAGGCTTTTATTGATAATTATTTTTCCTCTAACTTTTCCGTTTATCTGGACCACTAATTCAAATTCCTCTACTTCCAATAAATCTTCGTTGAATTCTGGCCACCAAGATTCAACAGAAAGATCATCTATAAAAAAATCATTCCACAAGTGCTCAGTTATATGGGGTGTTATAGGAGACAGCATTTTAAGAATAAAAACAATTGCTTCATCTAAGCAAAATTTTTGTGCAGCTGAAGCATTATCTAATTTAAATTCATCAGGAATAAAGTTTAAAAGCTCCATTACCGAGGCAATAGCAGTATTAAAAGTTAATCTTACTTCATAGTCGTTCATTACTTTTTTAAGAGTTGCATGTGACTTTCTTCTAAGAGCTAACTCGTCTTTGCTGAATTCAAATTCATCTTTAAATTCATTATATTTTCTATCAGCAACTAATTTCCATACTTTTTTAAGAAATCTTGAAGCCCCTTCAACAGAAGATTCACTCCACTCCAAACTCTGCTCAGGAGGGGCTGTAAACATCATGTATAGCCTGAGAGTATCTGCCCCATACTTATCTATATATGGCTGAGGGTCTACGGTATTACCTTTAGATTTTGACATCTTAGCGCCATCTTTTAGAACCATGCCTTGAGTTAATAATCTTTTAAACGGCTCATCGCTATCTACCATATCCATATCTCTTAGAGCTTTATGAAAGAATCTAGAATAAAGTAGATGAAGAATTGCGTGCTCAATTCCACCAATATATAGATCAACAGGAAGCCAATAATTTGAATCTTCTCCAAAGATTTCTTCATTATTATCAGCTGATGGGAACCTTGCGTAATACCAAGAAGAATCCATAAAAGTATCAAACGTATCAGCCTCTCTTTTAATATTTTCTGAAAGATTCAAAAAATCTTCATTTTTACTTAATGGCTTAGGTGCAGAACCTTTTTCTAATTCTGGTAGCACAACAGGTAATTCATTTTCTTCAAGTATTCTTGGAATTCCGTCTTCATACACTACTGGAATTGGGCAACCCCAATATCTTTGTCTACTAATTCCCCAATCTCTAAGTCTAAATTGAATTAATTCTGTTCCAAGATTATTTTCTTTTAGATATTCTTTAATTTTTTTAATGCCATCATCTGAACTCATTCCATTGAACTGAGATGAATTTATTAGCCGCCCTTTAGCCAAAAGAGGAAGATCATCATCTTCATTAATTTCTATAACCTTATTAATTGAAATATCATATTTTTTTGCAAACTCATAATCTCTTTGGTCATGAGCAGGCACACCCATTACAACACCTGTTCCATAATCCAGAAGCACGAAATTTCCTATCCATACTGGTAATAATTCATTAGTTATTGGATGTATTGCTTTTAAATCTGTTTTAAAACCTAACTTCTCTGCCTTAGCCATATCTGCTTCAGCTGCTGATGTTTCTTTACATTTAAGGAGGAAATTAGATATAGATTCATTATTTTTAGCTAAATTTATTGATATTTCATGATTTGGAGATATTGCTAAAAAAGAAACTCCAAATATAGTGTCTGGCCTTGTTGAAAAGGCTGTAAGGTAGGCATCAGAAGTTTCTAACTTATACTTAATCTCAGCACCGCTAGATTTTCCAATCCAATTTCTTTGCATTGTTTTAACATTTTCTGGCCAATCTAAACCATCTAGAGATGTTAAAAGCTCTTCAGCATAATCTGTTATTTTTAGAAACCATTGATCAATTTCTTTAATTTCAATCTGCGCGCCAGATCTCCAGCCTTTGCCATCTATAACTTGTTCGTTAGCAAGAACTGTATTATCTACAGGATCCCAATTTACAATTGCTTTTTTTCTATAGACTAGGCCTTTATCAGCAAATTTCTTAAAAATTAATTGTTCCCATCTGTAATAACTTGTATCACAAGTTTTAAGCTCTTTTGACCAATCATAACTGAGACCTAAAGATTTTAATTGAGTTTTCATATGCTCAATATTTTCTCGAGTCCAATCATCTGGACTAACTTTGTTTGCAATAGCTGCATTTTCAGCCGGCAAGCCAAATGCATCCCAACCCATTGGCTGAAATACATTAAAATTATTCATTCTTTTATACCTAGAAATTACATCTCCAATCGTATAATTTCTAACATGCCCCATATGAAGTTTTCCCGAAGGGTAAGGAAACATAGATAAGCAATAAAATTTTTCTCTATCATCAGCTTTAACTTCGTATCTTTTTTCTTCTTCCCATCCCGATTGAATAACTTTCTCAATAATACTTGGCTCATATTGCTTATTCATAATTTTTAAAGAACTCGTTTTCTAGGTAGTTTATCGTATGATTATTCTGATTAAATACATCATCATGCATCAATTCTTGATGCAAAGAATGATTGGTTTCAATCCCTTCAACAAAAAATTCATCTAAAGCACTCATCATTCTTTTTATACATGAACTTCTTGAGTTAGCTGTTGTAATTATCTTTGCAAGTAAAGAGTCGTAGTATGGAGGAACTTCATATCCAGAGTAAATATGAGAATCAAATCTTATTCCAAAACCTCCAGGAGGATGCATTTTGGTAATTAACCCTGGTGATGGTGTGAATGTTCTAGGATTCTCTGCATTGATTCTGCATTCTATTGCATGACCTCTAAAAGAAATTTTAGACTGATCAAGAGTAGTTGGAATTCCAAGAGCAATCTTTAATTGAGCCTTAACTAAATCAAAGCCTGTGATCATTTCTGAGACAGGATGCTCTACCTGTATTCTTGTATTCATTTCTATAAAATAGAAGGCATTATTTTCATATAAAAATTCTAGTGTTCCAACGCCTTCATAATTAATGTCTTTACATAACTTAAGACATGCATCGAGAGTATTTGAAAGTAATTCTGGATTAATATTAGAAGCTGGAGCTTCTTCAATGAGCTTCTGGTGCCTTCTTTGGATACTGCAATCTCTAGTACCAAGATGAATTACATTACCTTTACCATCTGCAACTATTTGAACTTCTATATGCCTAGGGTTTGATATAAATTTTTCAAAATAAACTACTTTATTTCCAAAAGCATTCATAGCCTCTTGCATTGTTATTTCTAAGCCATCTAATAACTCATCTTCTGATTCGATAAGACGCATTCCTCTTCCGCCACCTCCGGCGGTAGCTTTTATCATTAGAGGATATCCAACATTTTTAGCAATAGCATGAATTTTATCTGGATCATCTGGAAGGTCATCTTTATATCCTGGAACAACTTGAATACCTGCCTTTTCAGCAATACTCTTTGCTGTAATCTTATCTCCCATCATTTTTATAGTTTCAGAGTTTGGGCCAATAAATTTAAAACCACTTTCTTCACATTTTTCTGCAAAACTAAAATCTTCTGCCAAAAATCCATAACCTGGATATATAGCATCTGTATTTGTGACCTCTGCGGCAGAAAGAATTGAGGGAGCATTGAGATAACTCTCCAATGGACTAGCTGGACCAATACATACAGTCTCATCTGCAAACTTTAGATGTTTAAGGTTTTTATCGCCCTGAGAATAAACAGCAACTGTTTTTATTCCAAGCTCTTTGCATGCTCTAATTGCTCGTAAGGCTATCTCTCCCCTATTGGCAATTAGTACTTTATGAGACATATTATTCTATGATGATAAGAGTCTGATCAAATTCAACAGGTTGACCATCCTCAGCAATTATAGAAATTACTTTTCCACTAAATTCTGATTTAATTTCATTCATCATTTTCATAGCCTCAACGATGCCTATAACATCACCTGTTTCAATATGATCACCAACATTAACAAATGGGGGCTTTTCCGGATTAGGCTTTCTATAGAATGTTCCTACTATTGGAGATTTAACTTTATTCCCTGAAGGCTCTGATTGTATTTCCTTTTTATCAGGATTGGATGAATGAGCCACGTTAGCTTGAGGTGTATTTACGTTAACAGAGTTATTATTTCCTCGTGAAATCCTGACAGATTCTTCACCTTGACTAACTTCAATTTCACTCAGATCAGATTCTTGGAGCATCTCTATTAATTTTTTGATTTTTCTAATATCCATTTTAGGACCTCTTAAATTTTGATATTGCTTCTAATAACGCTTTTTCATAACCTTCTACACCTAAGCCAGAAAAAACATTGATAGCTATGTCTGAAAAAAATGATTTATGTCTAAACTCTTCTCTGGCAAAAACATCAGATATATGAATTTCATAAAAAGGAATATTAACTCCAAGCAAAGCATCTCTTATAGCTATGCTTGTATGAGTAAAAGCTCCAGGATTAATTAATATTACCTCTATATCTGTATCAAGCGCGAGATGAATCTCATCAATTATTTCATGCTCAGCATTAGTCTGGATAGGAACAAGCTCACACCCATGCAAACTTGCTAGCCTCATTAAATTCACCTCTATGGTTTCAAGGTCGACATCCCCATATATATCAGCCTCCCTTTTACCAAGAAGGTTTAGATTAGGACCATTAATTAATAATATTTTCATGTTTGATGATTTTAGCTGTATTTTCGAAGGTATTATAGGATTTTGTCTGAAATTCTATATGTAAATGATTCCATAGGATAACAAAAGCCAGCCTCTGCACACCCTCTATAATTGATGACAATAATATCTTTTTTTTCTAATTCTGGTACTGGTGTTAAAAAAGAAATTTTAAATATTTCTTTTAAGATCTCAACATTACCAAAGAAAGCATCTTCGAATGAGCTCTGAGAGCTTTGCTCTATAGTGAAGTCTAAAAATGTCTTATTTAACTTAATGCTAATATCATCAAGGTATAAGTAATGTTTTGGAGCAATTTCCCAAGAAATGCTACTCTTGTTTTGGTTAACTAATAAGGACATCTTAAAAGCATCCTTTGCATCAAGTATTTTACCTTTGTTGCTAATTTCATCTAGCAGGTCCGCCTGCAAAAGGTTTACATGAATAAATACTAATAAAAAGTATAATAACTTTGAAGCTCTTGATGACATTCCATCATTATATGAAATTAATGTTCAAAAAGAGATTATTTTTTTAATTTTATAAAGTTTGTGTTTTAAATGTCTTATCAAAAAATTTTGCTAAATATATTTTTTCTTCTACCTGCTTGGGTGCTAAGAATTTTTGTGTGGAAAAAAGATGTTTACATAAGAGGCCAAGTTTTAGATTTTAAATCTTCAATGCTTATAGCATTAACCCCATCAAGCCTTCTAGCAAAGGTTGAGTTTGTTGATGATCTAAGAATTGCAATTAATGATGCAAGAATCGCTATGCCAGTTTCTGCTAAGCCTGCAGTTGAAGTTAAAACTTTAGATCACGAACTATTATCTGAAGATTCATCAATATTATTAAAGGAATATATACCAAAGGTGCTTACTACCGAAAAGGTGGTTTTATATTTTCATGGTGGAGGTTATGTCATTGGCGATGTAATGACTCATGATAGATGGGTTTCAAATATGGCAAATATTCTAGAAGCTAAAGTTTATTCATTAAATTATAGATTAGCACCTGAAAATAAATTTCCAAAAGCAATTGATGATGTATGTTTGACTTTAGAGTGGTTAAATAATCTAGGATATGAAAATAGTAATATTAGTTTATGTGGAGATAGTGCAGGAGCTCATCTTGCAGCAGCAACATCTAATCACTTAGCAATGAGCAATAAATCAATGCCATCAAGCCAGTGTTTAATTTATCCAATGACTGATCCTTCGTGCTCATCTGAATCCCATAGTCTATTTGGCGATGGTTATTTCTTAACAAATGATACAATGGTCTGGTTTTGGGAGCAGCTAAGAGGCTCTGATAATGATAATGAAGATATCAGATTTAATTTAAGCAAATTCCCAGTTAATTTAAAGAATCCAAAAACATTAATTATTACTGCTGGGTTTGACCCTTTGTCAGATGAGGGTGAGGAATATGCAGCCCTATTGAATAATGCGGGAGTTAGTATTGAACATATTCATTATCCAAATATGTTCCATGGCTTTGTGACCATGACAAAATTAAAAGCAGCCAAATATGCCGCTGAAGATTTTTTAAGTGATTATAAAAAAATATTATGAGTAAATTATTAGAAATAAAAAACTTATCTGTAGATTTTAATGTCAGAGATACAAAATTTAGAGCTGTAGACACTATCAGCCTAAGCCTTGATAAAAATGAAACCATGGCCTTAGTTGGGGAGTCGGGTTCTGGTAAGTCTGTTACAGCCATGTCAATTCTTCAACTTCTACCAGACCTCAAAGCTTCTTACGGCACTGATTCATCTATATTTTTTGACGGAATAGATATTTTAAATGCCTCAAAAAAACAATTACGTTCTATTAGAGGTAACCAAATCTCTATGATCTTTCAAGAGCCAATGACATCATTAAACCCATATCATAAGGTTGGAAAACAAATTATGGAATCTTCCTTGCTTCACTCAGGTCTCTCAAGATCAGAGGCTGAACAAGAGGCAAAGAGCCTTATGGAATTAGTTGAAATACCAGATGTGAATAGAAGGTTTAATGCATACCCTCATGAGCTTTCAGGAGGCCAAAGACAAAGAATTATGATTGCTATGGCTCTAGTAAATAAACCTAAGTTATTAATTGCAGACGAGCCTACTACCGCTCTTGATGTGACAATACAAGCCCAGATATTGGATCTTATGGGTAAGCTTAAATCAGAGCTCGGAATGTCTATTCTCTTTATAACTCATGATCTGGGTCTTGTAAGAGAATTTTCAGATACTGTAAGTGTTATGAAAGATGGAAAAATAGTAGAGCAGGGCAATACTCAGCAAATTTTTGATAATCCTCAAGATAAATATACTAAAAAACTATTAGACGCCGAACCACTTCCAAAAACTCACTTATTACTAGAATCAACATCTATGATTAGGGTTGAAAATTTAGATATTTTCTATGATATTCCTTCTATTAATTTTCTAAAAAAGAATCGATTTCATGCGGTTAAAAATATTTCATTTGATATTCAAAAAAATACCACTATTGGTCTTGTTGGTGAATCTGGATCAGGAAAATCTACATTAGGTAGAGCGATTGCCAATCTTATTAAGTACGAAGGTAAGATTTTCTATCAAGGCAATGATTTACAATCCTATAATTCTAAAGAAATGAAGAATCTTAAAAAAGACATCCAAATTGTTTTTCAAGATCCTTATGGTTCCCTCTCTCCAAGAATGACAATAGGAGAAATTATTGGCGAAGGTCTTGATGTTCATTTTAGTTTAACCAAAGATCAAAAGAATACAAAAATTGAAGAAGCGATGATTGATGTAGGCATTGATCCTAATATGAAGTTTAAATATCCACATGAATTCTCAGGTGGACAAAGGCAACGAATTGCAATTGCTCGATCAATAATCTTGCAACCAGCATTTATGATTCTTGATGAGCCGACTTCAGCTCTTGATAGATCAATACAAATTCAAATAATTGATTTACTTAAAAAGATACAAGATAAATACAAACTAACTTACTTATTTATTAGTCATGATTTAAAAGTAATTAGAGCAGTTTCTGATTACATTTTTGTAATGCAGGATGGAAATTTAGTTGAATCAGGAAAAGCTGATGAAGTATTTAATAATCCTCAAAAAGAGTACACAACTAAATTACTTACAGCTGCTTTAAAGTACGCAACTAACTAAAGATTTATGGCAAATAGAAAGTATTCAAAACATTTAGTAGATGGCCCACTCCAGGCCGCATCCAGATCTATGCTTAGAGGAGCTGGCTTTACTAGTGAAGATTTTAAGAAGCCTTTTGTAGGAATTGCTTCTACTGGAGCGAAGGTTACTCCATGCAATATGCATATCAATGATTTAGCAAATATTGTTGAAGATTCTATAAGTGATGCAGGTGGTAAAGGAGTTTTATTTAATACTATTACAGTCTCTGATGGCATCTCAATGGGTACCCAAGGAATGAAATATTCACTTGTATCAAGAGAAGTAATTGCCGATTCCATTGAAACTGTTGTTGCTTGCCTTGGATATGATGGCGTTATAGCTATTGGCGGATGTGATAAAAATATGCCTGGCTGCATAATAGGCTTAGCAAGGCTAGATAGGCCATCTATATTTATCTATGGTGGCTCAATACGACCAAGCGAAAAAAATACTGACTATGTAACTGTTTGTGAAAAAGTTGGTGAATTTGCAAAAGGAGATATATCTGAACAAGAATTAATTGAAATTGAAACTATTTCAGTTAAAGGGCCTGGTTCTTGTGGCGGAATGTATACCGCTAATACTATGGCTTCTGCGATTGAAGCATTAGGAATGAGTCTTCCTGGAAGTAGTAGCCAAGATGCTCTATCCAACAATAAACTTAATGATTGCAAAGCATCTGGCGAAGCTGTAATGCATTTACTGGAAAAAGATATAAAACCTTCTGACATTATGACTAAAGAAGCATTTGAAAATGCTATAACCGTGGTAATAGCTCTTGGCGGCTCTACTAATGCGGTATTACATTTATTAGCCATGGCTCATGCAATTGGTGTTGACTTACATTTAGATGATTTTAGTAGGATTGGAAAAAAGACTCCAGTTTTAGCTGACTTAAAACCATTTGGTAGCTATTTCATGTCTCAGCTTAATGCTCAAGGTGGTATAGAGCCAGTTATGAAGATGTTACTTGAGCAAGGCTTACTTCATGGAGATTGTTTGACTGTAACCGGTAAAACTGTGAAAGAGAATTTACAAAATATAGACGGTTATACAAAAGAGCAGTCAATTATCATGGGTTTAGATGAACCTATAAAAAATAATAGTCATTTAAGAATACTTTATGGAAATTTATCACCTGAAGGTGCTGTAGCAAAAATTACTGGTAAAGAGGGAACTTCATTTAGCGGCATGGCCAAAGTATATAATTCTGAAGAAGAGGGTTTAAAAGCAATTCTTGATAAACTAATCAAGCCTGGAGATGTAATTATAATTAGATACGAAGGACCAAAAGGCGGTCCTGGTATGAGAGAGATGTTAAAGCCAACATCTGCGATTATGGGACAAGGTCTTGGCGATAAAGTAGCCTTTCTTACTGATGGAAGATTCTCTGGAGGAACACATGGTTTTGTTGTTGGGCATATAACTCCTGAAGCTTTTGATGGCGGTCCACTGGCGTTAGTTGAAGATGGAGATCATATAACCATAGATGCTGATACAGATCTATTAACTATAGATGTATCTGATGAAGATCTGGCAAAGAGAAAAGCTAAATGGATTAATCCTATAGTCCCACCCAAGAAAGGTGTATTGGCAAAATATGCAAAAAGTGTAAAATCTGCAAGTCTTGGAGCTATTACTGATTAATACCTAATAAATTATTTAAATGTTTACTAAAAGAAAATTTCCATCCACTCGTCTTAGACGTCTTCGCTCTAAACCCTTTATAAGAGATCTGGTTAGAGAGAATATCCTAACAGGAGATGATTTAATCCAGCCTTTATTTATAAAAGAGGATTTAAGTGGACTTGAAGCTATTGATCAAATGCCAGGAATATCAAGATTCGGTCTAGATTCTATAGAAAAAGAAATAGAAGAACTTATGAACCTAGGTATAAAAGCGGTAGCGTTATTTCCAGTTATTAATCCTAATAAAAAAGATGAAAATGGCAGTGAGGCTATTAATCAAAATAATCTTATTTGCAATGCAATTAAAAATATAAAATCTTCATTTCCTGAAATTATTATCATTTCAGACGTAGCCCTGGATCCATATACAAATCATGGTCACGACGGGATATTGGTTAATAGCTATGTAGACAATGATAAGACTTTAGATCAGCTTGTTAAGCAATCAGTTGCTCTAGCTCGAAGTGGAGCAGATATTATTGCGCCTTCCGATATGATGGATGGCAGAATTAAAGCAATAAGAAGCGCCCTTGAGGAAAATGATTTTAAGAATACTATTCTGTTGTCTTATGCTGCTAAATATAATTCAAAATTTTATGGACCATTTAGAAGCGCTGTTGGTTCAAGTTCAAATCTTGGAAAGTCTAGCAAAGCTGAATATCAGATGGATGTAGCCAATTCAAATGAAGCACTAAATGAAGTTGCATTAGATATAAATGAGGGAGCAGATATAGTTATGGTAAAGCCAGGAATGCCATATCTTGATATAATCAGTAAAGTTAAAGAAACATTTAATGTTCCTACATTTGCCTACCAGGTAAGTGGAGAGTACAGTATGCTTAAATCAGCAATCAAAAACGAATGGCTTGAACCAGAAGCGATAACGGAATCACTTCTTTGCTTTAAGCGTGCTGGCGCTGATGCGATCTTAACTTATGCAGCCAAAGAAATAATTAAGGAGTTAAATAAATGAGTAATGTAGTCGAAGTAAATGTTGAAAATTTTGAATTAGAGGTTTTATCCAGTGATAAGCCTGTTCTTGTAGATTTTTGGGCAGAATGGTGTGGACCATGCAAACAACTTGGGCCTACCGTTGAAGAGGTAGCTAGGGAATACTCAGATCAAATAAAAGTTTGCAAAATGGACGTAGATTCAAGTAGAGATATAGCTGCAAAATATGGCATTCGCTCTATACCAACATTAATAATATTTAAAGAAGGAGAGCCTTCGGGAACAGAAATAGGGGCATTATCAAAACAGCAGCTTGTTGAATTTGTAAATTCTGAAATTTAAATTTAACTTATAAGCTTTGCATCTTTCATAAAAAAGACTTATCATTTTTATATCTAGCCAAGCGGCTATCCCTGTTTTTAATCCCACTGACATTAGGAAAATAACATATGAATTTAACAGATATTAAACTTAAACCTATAAGCGAGTTAGTTGACATAGCCACTGAGCTAGGTCTTGAGGACGTTGGCAGACTAAAAAAACAAGATATTATTTTTAAAATATTTAAGCACCAGTCAGGAGAGGGTATTGATATCTATGGCGGTGGCGTTTTAGAAATTCTTAATGATGGGTTTGGTTTTTTAAGATCTCCCGAGGGCTCTTATTGCGCAGGTCCAGATGATATATATGTTTCACCAAGTCAGATAAGAAAGTTTAGTTTAAGAAAGGGTGATTCTGTTCAGGGTAAAATTAGACCACCTAAAGATCAGGAAAGATATTTTGCATTAGTTCATCTAGATACCATAAATGGCGAAGCTCCAGATAAGACAAAGAATAAAATTTTATTTGAAAATTTAACCCCACTTTTTCCGAACCAGAGATTACTCTTAGAGCAGGGCAGTGGATCTAATGAAGATTTATCTTCTAGAATTATTGATTTAATAGCTCCGATTGGAAAAGGTCAGAGGGGTTTAATTGTTTCACCGCCAAAAGCTGGTAAAACTTTAATGCTTCAAAGTATTGCTCATTCAATAAAAAATAATAATCCAGAAGTAGAATTAATAGTTTTACTTATTGATGAGAGACCGGAAGAAGTTACAGAAATGTCTAGAACCGTTAAAGGTGAAGTTGTTGCAAGTACATTTGATGAACCGCCAACCAGACATGTTCAAGTTGCCAATATGGTTATAGAGAAAGCTAAAAGGTTGGTAGAGCATAAAAAAGATGTTGTTATTCTGCTTGATTCAATAACTAGACTTGGAAGAGCTTATAATTCTGTTCAGCCAGCATCAGGAAAAATTTTAAGTGGTGGAGTTGATTCAAATGCTCTTGAAAAACCTAAAAGATTCTTTGGAGCTGCAAGAAATTTAGAAGAGGGTGGCAGTCTTACTATTCTTGCCACTGCCCTTGTTGATACTGGGTCAAAGATGGATGAAGTTATCTATGAAGAATTTAAAGGCACAGGTAATATGGAAATTCATTTAGAAAGAAAAATTGCTGAAAAAAGAATTTACCCTGCAATTAATATCAGAAGATCTGGAACGAGAAGAGAAGATCTTCTTACTTCAGAAGAAGAACTTCAAAGAATGTGGGTTCTAAGAAAAATCCTGGATGAAATGGAAGACGCTCAAGGCATTCAATTCTTAATCGATAGATTGAAATCATTTAAAACTAATGATGAATTCTTCTCGTCTATGAAGAATGGAGGCGGGAAAAAAACTAAATAAACTTTTTAGCTATATCTAGCATTGAGTTATCAGAAGGATCTTTTGCTACATAAATTTCCAGGCCTATATCTTTAGTTAGATCTAATATCTTTTCCTTAATTCTCTCTGAAGCTACTACAAATATCTTTTCTTCCATTATTGATAATTTAATAGAATCAAATAAAAATGAAAAAGTTAGAAAATTATAAATTAAGGTAATCTTAGGACCCTTAAGAAACTTGGTTAATTCTTCTTTTGAATATACCAATTCGTAGCAAGCAACCTCATCAATACTACCAATAAGATTTTCTTGTAAGTATCTATTTGAGTTCTGACCACAAAATAAAAGATTCCTTCCTGGATAGTTACTCTTAATTAAGCTTAAAAGACTTTTTGATGAAGGTTCACTGGGGGTTAAAGAATCAATTCCTTTACTTGTAATAATATTCTTTGTAGCAGGCCCTACAGCAAAGATATTAAAGTTTTCCACATCAGCATGCTTTAAGAGATTTACAAGCCCAAATATAGCTGAAGCCTGACTAGTAAATATAATGTTTTTATAATAATTAGCGTTCTTTAATTTGAATTTCCAATCTTGCTCACTAATATCTGTGTGTATTGCTTCGACAGAAGAAAGAGGTGCATTCACTACTTGTATTTTTTGACTCTTACATAGAGAAATGAGATTACTTGATAATAATTCTGGTCTTGTATTAATTATCATCATTGTAAAATCATTGAATTAGAGCCTTGAGCAATAAAATCATTAGCTAGAACTAATATATCTTCTTTCAATTGAGCTTTACATGATTCAATTTTTTTATAAATTTTCTTTTGTCCATCTTGTGAAAGCACTTTTGCAACAACATGAATGATTTCTTTGTCTTCAAAACAATATATAGCAATAGGAGACAAGCATGACCCATTAAGTTTAGCTACAAAACTCCTCTCCGCTTCTGCTAAAAGTAATGCAGTTTCATCATTAATCTGCCTAAGAATATTAAGTATTTCCGTATTTGATTTAATACACTCAACTGCGATAAAGCCTTGTGAAGCAGCAGGTAGCATTTCTTCTAGTGTAAATTCATATGTATTGGGCAACTGAAGATTTAGACGATTAAGGGCTGCTTTTGCGACAATCAGCCCATCAAAAGCGCCAAGATTTAATTTATCTATTCTTGTTGCAATATTTCCTCTTACCGGAATAGTTTTTAAATCAGATCTAGAGTTTAATATCTGCGATTTTCTTCGGGGACTAGAAGTTCCAATTACAGAATTAATAGGCAATGTATCTAAAGACCAACCCTCTCTAGATAATAAAATATCAGAAGCAGATTCTCTTTGAAAAATTGAGGCTATTTCAAATTTACTATCTAATATAGCAGGAACATCTTTTAAGCTATGAACTGCTATATCAGCATCTCCCAAAATTAAAGCTGACTCTAATTTATTAACAAACAAACCTTTCCCACCAATTTCATGAAGTGGTTTATCTGTTTGGTCTCCTTCAGATAGCAATGGAACGAGTTCAGTGGCTACTCCTCCAAGTTGATTTAATTTTTCAGCAACATAATTAGCTTGAAATAAAGCAAGTTCTGATTTTCTGGTTGCTATCTTAATTTTCATTTATACAAAGTAATAATGCTTTTACATCACCTACTGATTTCTCTTTTAGTATGGATATAGATTTTGGAATCTCTAAATCAGTAAATTTACTATATTCAAGATAGATTTTACATGAGGATTTCAATTTTTTATGTTGAATTAAAAGGTTTAAAATTTTTAACTCATAATTCTCTTCAAATGGAGGGTCTAGGAATATAAGATCAAAACCTGAAAGATCATTATTTCTAATCCAGGTTTTTGCATCCTTAAAAAAGACCTTTGTTCTTTCTTTTAAATCTAAAGATATAAGAGTTTTTGATAGTTGAGAGTAATTTCTTTTATTAAGTTCAACAAATACTGTCTTAGCTGAGCCTCTAGAGATAGCTTCAATCCCGATAGAACCTGTTCCAGCAAATAGATCAAGGCAAATAGAGTCTTTTATTTCAAATTGGAGCCAGTTAAAAAGAATTTCTTTTAATTTATTAGAAGTTGGCCTCAGCGAGCTTTTAAAATCAAATGGCACTTTCTTTCCTTTTAAGGTGCCACCAGAAATTCTTATACTATTTTTCATAGAAATTTTTTTATACCAGTATAATTCATTACATGAATATTAAACTCTATCCTCATATCGCATTTAAACATTTTACTTATTCCCTTGCTTTGTTAATTTCTTTTTCTGCTTTTCCAATAATTGCAGAAGATTGCAGAACTGGAAATCCAGAAGTCTATTTCATTGCTCCAGAAAAAGGAGCCGAGCTAACTTCACCTGTAAAAGTTATTTTTGGGCTAAAGAATTTTAATATCTCACCTGCAGGAGTAGATAAGTGCGATTCAGGTCATCATCATTTAATTATTGATGCTGATATTCCTAATTTAGAAATGCCTATTCCAAGTAGTCAGAATTATATTCACTTTGGGAGAGGTCAAGTTAAGACAGAAATAGTGTTATCTCCTGGCAAGCATTCACTAAGACTACTGATGGGTAATTTTGCTCATATGCCTCAATTCTATTCTGAAAAAATTGAAATTGAAGTTAAACCTATTAAATAGAAAGGATATTATTAATAGATTTTTCAATATATTCATCCCAATTATTAGTAGAAAGATTAATCATAATTTTAATTGGGTTTTCATTTGAAAGATCATCTATAGAGGCACTCTCAGTCTTTCTTAAGATACCAGCTATGCCATGCATAAATGCCCATACAGATATTGCCTTTTCATCAATAATCTCTTGTGATACATCATCATGCCCTGAATTAATGAAGTGATCTTTCAAATTTTTTTCTAAACTAATAAAAACGGTGAGAGATGCATCCATAAGTATAGGATATTGAGTAAAACTTCCAAGATAACTCCCAAACATCAAGTCATATGTATTCTGGTATTTCAAAGCAAAATCACAATACGCAAGACCATTTTCTAAAAAATTACTTGCTTTGTTCATATCATCATTCATCATTCTAAAACCTTTAGCAGCGACTTCAGCCAGTAAATCTTCTTTAGTTTCAAAATGCCTGTAAGGAGCCGTTTGCGATACCTCGAGTTGCTTAGCAAGATTTCTTAAACTGATATTTTCCCAACCAAATTCTTCACAAGCAATACTAGCTTGCTCAATTAAATTTTCTTTTAGATTGCCGTGATGATATTTCATTATTTTTCTATAAATTTACTAGTAACATGTTGACACTGTAAACATATTAATTATATTATGTTTTCACTGTAAACATTATTACCCAAAAGTCAAAGTATTAAAGAGCGTGTTATGAACATATTTAAAAAAATATTTGTGATTTCTTTGCTAAGCATTCAAATTAATGCTGAACCCTTATCACTTGAGATACTCGAAGTTTCGATGTTTGATAGCTATAAAGTTACTAAGCAACTTCCTGGAAAATTATATGCAGTTCAGCAGTCTAAAGTTGCTTTTCAGATAGGTGGAAAAATTCAAACTATCAAGGTTGATATTGGCGATAGAGTAGAAAAAGGCAGCGTATTAGCTGAATTGGATAACAGAGAAATTTTGGCAAACTTAAATCAAGTAGATGCTAAATATAAATTAGCAGAACAACTATTAGAACGTTTTAAAGATTTAAAGGCGCAGGGGCATATTTCAATTCAAGAACTTGATAAAGCTAAATCTGATTTTGCGGTTGCTAAATCACAACAAGATTTTTATAAAGTAAAGTTTGAACAAACAAAAATATTAGCTCCTTTTAATGGACTCATCCAAAGCAGATACTTAGATGAGGGAACTGTAGTAAATGCTGGTCTTCCTATTTTAGAAATACTAGATTCAGAGAAAGTAGAGGCTCATGTTGCTATGCCATTAAGTTTGGTTGATAAAATTTCATTACAAGAGTCTTATTCTTTTAATCTCAATGGTAATAAAGTCCTAGGGACATTAAAGCGATTATCTCCAATGTCATTAGGGGGCTCCAATAATAGATTAGCAATTTTTGAATTTAATACTTTTTTTGTTCCTGGGGCAGTCATAAATCTTGAACTTGAAGTCTATGAAAATGCTCGTGGAACATGGATTCCTATTAAGGCATTATCCCAGTCTGATGGAGGCTTATGGACAGTCTATACACTTGATAGGTCTAATAAAATAATTAAAGAACTAGTTGAAGTAATTTACTACGAAGGAACAAATGCCTTTGTTTCAGGAACTTTAAAGGATGGAGATCGAGTTGTTAAAGGCGGAGCAGCAAAAGTAATAGAAGGGCAGTTAATTAAATAATAATGAATTTGGTTAACATTTTTATAGATCGACCTAGAATTTTAATACTTACTTTAGTATTTATTTTACTGGCCGGTGCTTCTTCTTATATTTCAATACCAAGACAAGAAAATCCCGAACTAGCTCAAAGATGGGCATCTGTAATAGTTATTGATCCTGGATCTTCTGCAGCAAGACTTGAAACGCAAGTTATAACTAAACTTGAATCTGGGCTTCAAGAAATCATCGAAATTAAGGAACTAGATGTAAATATTCAAGCAGGCTTTGCTCAAATGCTAGTTGAGCTCAAAGATTCTGTACCCTTTGATTTAATTGAAGCAACTTGGTCCGAAGTTCTTGATAAAATTGCACTGGTAGAGCCCTCTCTGCCCAAAAGCGCCTCTGTAGAGTTAGTGCGTTCTTCTGGCCCGCCAATTTCGGTTCTCTATGCTTTAACTTGGAAAGGTGAGGGTGAAGCACCAATTATACTAATGTCCAGGCTGGGTGATGAATTAAGAAGAAAATTAGCATTTGTTGATAACACCGAGAGAACCAATTTATTTGGTCTCGCTGATGAAGAAGTCTTAGTTGAAATAGATACTGAAAAATTGGCGCTACTGAATTTATCTTTGGCTCAAGTTAGCCAAGCTATAGGAAACTATGACAGCAAGAGGCCTATTGGAAAAGCTTCTGATTCAAGTAATGAAATTTTATTAAAAGTTAAAGAGAACTTATTAAATGTATCTCAAATCAAGGATTTACCTATTCAAGTTATTGATGGATATGGAGTTGTAAGACTTCAAGATATTGCTAGTGTTTCAAAGCAACCCTATACACCCATTGAGGATATAGCTTTAAGCAATGGTAAAAGAACAGTTCTAGTTGAAGCTAAAGCAGCTTTTGGACAAAGAATAGATCTTTATGTTGATCAAACAGACAAAGTTGCAAATGCATTTAAGGAGATTCTGCCAGATGAAATTATCTTAGAGAATATCTATAGCGAATCTTTTTATACCAAAAAGATGTTCAATACATTGACCAATAGTGTACTTTCTGCAATTGCTCTGGTGCTTCTTATAAGTTTCTTTCTTCTAGGTTTCAGAGCAGCGTTAATTGTTAGTGCAATATTACCTTTTACCATTTCAATGGTTTTAATAGGCTGCAGAATTCTTGAAATGCCTCTTCATCAAACATCAATAACAGGGATTATTATTGCCCTAGGCTTATTAATTGATAATGGTATTATTGTTGTCGAAGATTACAGACATAGGCGCTCTTCTGGATTAGAACCCAGAGATGCAATCAATAAGACTGTTCATCAACTAGTTGTTCCGTTATTAGCAGCAACTTTTACAACTGTATTTGCATTTCTTCCAATAGCCACTGGCGAAGGATCAAGTACAGAATTTGTAGGAGGGATGGCAGTAACAGTTATTCTGGCAATAACTTCTTCTCTATTTTTAGCTTTAACAATTGTGCCGGTCATGATGGCTTATCTAGAAAAAGTTACTTTTTTCAATAAAATATCTTTTAATCAAAATGGTTATTCAAACAAGATGTTGCTAGATAAATATAGAGCATTGCTTTCTTGGGCATACTTCAAACCAAGAAGAGCTTTGGGGATAGCTTTATTTTTACCTATCCTAGGTTTTGCTTTATTTAATACATTGCCAAGAGATTTTTTTCCTGCTCAAGATAGGAATATGTTTAGAGTGACCATTGAGTTACCGACCAATTCAACTACGCTAGAAACTGAAAAAAAAGTTTATGAAATTCGGGAGCAAATAGTAAATACAGGCATAGTCGAAAGTGATGTTTGGTTTATCGGCAGAAAGTTACCTCGTATTCTCTACAATGTAGTTGCAGGAGATTCACCAGTAGGCTCAAATCATATTGCCGAAGGAGTATTTTTTACCACTAGCTTTAAGGCTATGATGCCAATCCTTCCTGATTTAGCAAAGCAAATTTCGAAAGCTAATCCAGATGTTGAGGTTAGAATAGATAAATTCTATGCAGGTCCACCAGTATTTGCAGCCATAGACTATGCAATTAAAGGTGATGATCCAGAAGTGCTTCAACTGCTTGGAGAAAAACTAGAGCTTATTATTAGCAAGGCTCCCAATGTAAGCTCAACGAATGCAGCACTGTCATCCTATGAGACAAATATAGAGATTGATCTAAATAATTCTAATATGGCTTTGTCTTCTAAACAGATGGAGGCTATTTTAATTGAACTTGCTGCTGCAAATAACGGCATCGTTGTTGGATCCATGCTTGATGGAAATAAGGATCTATCGATAAGAGTGAAAAGTTTAGGCGGAGTTAATTCATCTATAGAAAATATTGGCATGCTCACATTACCTGGGCCAGCGAGTCTTGATTATGTTGAGAGTTTTGGTCAAACCTCTTTGACTAGAACCTCAGAATACATACAACGAAATAACGGAGAAAAAAAGAATAGTGTTCAAGGTAAGATTTGGACAGGGCAATTAGCATCTGGAGTTGAATCCTCTATTAAAAATGAAATAGAAGCTTTTAAAGAATCTTTACCAGCTGGATATACTTTGGAGTCAGATGGTGAAGCTGATACTGCTGCAGAATCTCAAGGACAGATTATCTCATCAGCTGCTATATTTTTTGTTTTAATTATCATTGGTTTAGTAGCTGCATTGAATTCATTTACCCAGGCTGGAATTATTCTCTCAGTGGCTTTTTTATGTGTTGGTCTTTCTTTTGTGGGGCTGGTTGTTGGCCAACAAAACTATGGGTTTATTGCTACAGTTGGCGCAATAGGTTTAGCAGGCTTAGCTATCAATGACTCTATTGTGATCTTGTCACATATAAAAGAAGAGGCAGAAAAAAATGCTTTAACTAAAGCTCAATTAGTAGAGATCGTTATTCGATCTACTCGACATGTTTTAACAACATCAGCCACAACTATTGGAGGCTTCCTTCCACTTTTATTTGCTAGTTTATTTTTTAGACCATTAGCATGGGGCATGATAGTTGGGGTTATTGGTTCATCGATAATTGCTGTTTTTTATATTCCAGCTATGTTTATTTATCTTAAGAAGATAAAGATTTAATAAACCCTAAACTAATAGTTTTTTACTATATTAAAAAAAAATAATTCTGACATAATGGAAGCCTTATCCCTAGAAGAAATATGAATCAAAGAGAAAAAAAAGCAAACAGAAGAACTAAACACCTATTAGATCAGTCTATATTTAATAGTGATATCTCCGATTCAATGAAATATTTTCAAGAAACAGCTTATAGATTTCATTTCCTTTTGGCATTCATGTATGAGGTAATAAAAGGTAAAGAGTTTACTCAAGAAGATGCAATTCAAGTAGTCCCGGTAAAAATTGCTTCAAGAGCAACCAGGGTAAACGAATTAAAGAAAGCAGTTAAGGCTGGCTTTATTATTGAAGAGCGTTCAACTAAAGATAAAAGGGCAAGAATGTATAAGCCTTCAGATGAAATGTTTAGCGATTTCTTAAATCTTTGCGATGGAGTTTTCTTTCCAAAAATTTAAAGATTGTCTTATGAGCCTGGATTCATACCAATGATTGACTTCCATGACCAAGTAGCTTCTTTAGAACTATCACTTTCAAACTTAGATGCATTTAAAGCAATTATGCTTTGAGTATCTTCATATAGCTCTGTATAACCCAGTGCTTGGTAGGAAGTTGATAATATTTTAAGAGCTCTTAAATCCTGACTAGAGTTAGGTATATTTTCAATAACATAATTAGCCCGCCTAATAGCTGCTACATAAGCACTTCTCTTTAAGTAATAATCAGCAGCAGTAAGTTCGCCGCTTGCTATCAAATTTCTTAAATAAACAATTCTTTGATTTGCGTAAGATGAATACTGACTATCTGGAAATCTTGTCATGAATTCAGTCAGCTCAGAAAAAGAATCTTTTGCTCCTGATATATCACGTTTGGATAAGTCAGTTCCAATAACCCTCACCATAACGCTTTTATCTGCTGTAAAACTGGAAAGCCCTTTTAAAAAATATGCATAGTCTATATTGGGATGCCTTGGGTGCAGTCTAATAAATCTTTCAGCGCTAGAATGGGCAGCCTCATTCTCTGAATTCATAAAATAAGCATAGATTAACTCTACTTGAGCTTGTTCTGAATATTTTCCAAAAGGATATTGGCTTTCTATAGCAGTTAATGAATCTATGGCTCCAAAATAATTACCAGCTTTCATTCTTCTTTGAGCTTGGTCATAATATATTTTTTCAGGTCGCTCAAGATCTTGCTGATCACTATTACATCCAGATAGTATTAATGAGGAAGCAATAACACTTATACTAAGATAAATTATAGAAACTGTTTTTTTATTCATAATAGCTATTTTACATTTATTATTGCTAATTAAGTTTTAAATTTATTATTTAGATAGAAAAATTTCATTAAAGTTCAATGACCAATTTATTAAAAGTTTTAGAAAGTGATAACAAGATGCGACTAGATGTCGTAGCAGCAAGAATGTTTCCAAATTTTTCCAGAACTCAATTAAAAAAATGGATCCTTCAAGGAAGAGTCTTGGTTAATGGTGAAATCTGTATGCCAAAAGATTCTGTATATGAAGGAGATGAGGTTGAGATTGATCCAATAGAGGAGGTGAAAGTTTCGTGGGGCCCTGAAGATATTCAATTTGAGGTTTGCTATGAAGAAGAAGACTTTCTTATTATTAATAAACCCTATGGACTGGTTATGCATCCAGGCTCAGGTTGTTATAACGGAACTTTAGCTAATGGACTCTTGTATAAATATCCTCAACTTATAAATTTACCAAGAAGTGGCATTGTGCATCGTTTAGATAAAGATACATCTGGAGTTTTGGTGGTTGCTAAGACAGATTCATTTAGAAATTATTTTATTCAGGAAATGCAAGAAAGAAAAGTTATTAAAAAATATATAGCTATCTCTGTGGGAGAAACTATTGGAAGTTTTGAAATAAACGAGCCTTTAGGAAGAGATGGAAAGAATAGAACAAAGATGACTATAAGACATGATGGAAAGGAGTCTATTTCCTTTATAAAATTAATCAATAAATATAATGGCTATGCAGTATTAGATGTATTAATTGAAACTGGCAGAACTCATCAAATCAGAGTTCATTTAGCTTCAAAAAACTTACCTATCATTGGTGACTCTACCTATAATGCTAGAAAGAGAATAGCTAAGAATTCTTCACCAGAATTAATTAAATATATTCGAGAATTTCCTAGACAGGCTCTTCATGCTACTCATATTTCCTTTTCTCATCATAAAACGAATGAAATGTTTGAGTGGTCTATTGCAATGCCTGAGGATATGAAGAAACTTGAGGAAGTTATTATCTCAGGATAATTTTGATTACAAAGAATATGACAAAAGACTTGTTTTTTACATGATAAAATAATATAAATCCCATTCTTATAGATTTTTTAGGTCCAAGTGAAACTTTCCGGCGGCGACATGTTAATGAGGGCTCTTCGTGAAGAAGGAGTCAAATTTATCTTTGGTTATCCAGGGGGTGCAGCCCTGCACATTTATGATGCCATCTTTAATCAGAAAAAAATTGAACATATTCTAGTAAGACACGAGCAAGGTGCTACCCATGCTGCTGACGGATATGCCAGAGCTACCGGCAAGCCTGGTGTTGTTATTGTTACATCGGGACCAGGAGCAACAAATGCTATCACTGGTCTAGCTACTGCTTATATGGATTCTATTCCTTTAGTGGTCATATCAGGTCAGGTTGCTAGTCACTTAATAGGTACAGATTCTTTCCAGGAAACAGATATGATTGGAGTATCTAGGCCAATTGTTAAACATAGTTATATTGTCCAGAAGACAGAAGATATTCCAGCAATTATTAATGAAGCATTTCATATAGCGACTACAGGAAGGCCTGGACCAGTTGTTATTGATATTCCTAAGGACATAACTGCACCAGAAAATAAATTTGAATATAAAAAACCTGCCAAGGTTAGCTTAAGATCATATCAGCCAAAAATTCATCCACACCCAGGTCAGATTAAAAAAGCTGCTAAAGCTATCTTATCTTCTGAGAGGCCAGTTATATATGCTGGAGGTGGAGCCATTATGGGTAATGCCTCAACTCAACTGAAAGCATTAAATAAAATACTTAATATCCCGGTGACAAATACATTAATGGGTTTAGGAGTTTATCCTGCTAAAGATAAGCACTTCATGGGTATGTTGGGAATGCATGGTACCTATCAAGCAAATATGGCAATGCATAATGCTGACTTAATTTTAGCAATCGGGGCTCGTTTTGATGACCGTATTACTAATACGCCTTCAAAATTTGCTCCAGATGCAAGAATTATTCATATAGATGTAGATCCGGCTTCTATATCAAAAATTATTAATGCAGATATTCCAATTGTTGGGCAAGTTAAGGAGTCTCTTGATGCTCTTATCAAAGAAATAAAAAGGTCTAAAATAAAGATAGACTCTGAAGCTGTCAGCAAATGGAATGATCAAATTAAAGCATGGACAGCAATGCATGGCTTAGATCATGAAATGTATTTAAAAAAATCTAAATCTAAACTAATCATGCCTCAAGAAGTAGTTCAGCAGGTATATAGAGTTACTAAAGGGGATGCCTATGTCACTTCTGATGTTGGACAGCATCAAATGTTTGCAGCCCAGTATTATCATTTTAATAAACCAAGGCGCTGGATTAACTCTGGAGGGCTTGGAACTATGGGTTTTGGCTTACCTTCTGCTATGGGAGTTAAATTAGCATTTCCTAATAAAGAAGTGGTTTGCATCACAGGCGAGGGAAGTATTCAAATGTGCATTCAGGAACTATCAACATGCTTGCAATACGGCCTACCGGTAAAGATTATTAATATAAATAATCAAGCTCTAGGAATGGTAAGACAATGGCAAGACATGAATTATAGCGGTAGATATGCAGCAAGCACTTATGAAGAATCACTTCCTGACTTTGTTAAATTAGCTGAAGCATATGGCCACAAAGGATTTAAAGTTACACAGAGAAATAAATTAGGACCAACACTAGAAAAAGCATTTGCTTTAAAAGATCAACTTGTATTTGTTGATGTTTATGTTGATCAATCAGAACACGTATACCCAATGCTGGTTTCTCCAAATGGAAGTATGCAGGATATGTGGTTATCAAGAGGCAAAAAAACGTGAAAAGAGTTTTAGCAATGCTTGTTGAAAATAAGCCAGGTGCTCTTGCAAGGGTAGTTGGACTATTTCACCAAAGAGGATATAACATTGAATCGTTAAATGTAGCCCCGGTAGATGATGGATCTTATTCAAGATTAACAGTTACAACAAGAGGAACTGAATCTGCTGTAGAGCAGATCATGAAGCAAATTAATAAACTTATAGATATCATTAAAGTCGCTGACTTAACTGAGGGCGAGCATCATGAACTTGAGCTTGCTTTAATAAAAATAGCCAAAGTAAATGATCTAACTAGTATAAAAAAAATTATTAAATCAATGAATGGTAAGGTTTTAAAAAATGATGAATCAGCATGTGTCATCTCAGTTACTGGCACTTCTATTGATATAAATAACCTTTTAAAAGTTTTGAAAAAGAAAAAAATTATTGAAACTGTAAGATCTGGAAGTATAGGACTTCATGAATCGAAGAAAACATTAACAATCTAAAAAGGAAGAGATATGAAAATTTATTATGACGAAGATGCTAATTTAGATATTGTAAAGGGTATGAGAGTTGCCATCATTGGATATGGCTCTCAAGGACATGCTCATGCAAATAATTTAAATGACTCTGGTGTTAATGTAATAGTTGGTTTAAGAAATGGTTCTAGCTCATGGAGCAAAGCAGAAGAAGCTGGTTTAAAAGTAGAGACTGTTGAAGATGCAGTTAATGGATCCGATTTAGTTATGATTCTTGCACCTGATGAATTTCAAAAAGATATATATGAAAAACAGATCCAACCTAATCTTAAGGACGGAGCAATTTTAGCTTTTGCTCATGGGTTTAATATTCACTTTAAGAAAATTCTTCCTGATGATTCAACAAGTGTAATTATGATTGCTCCCAAAGGTCCAGGCCATACAGTTAGAAGTACTTATAATGACAACGGTGGAGTACCATCTTTAATTGCTGTATTTCAAGATGCTATTTCAGATAAACCCTATTCTGCAAAAGATGTTGCCCTTTCATATGCTAAGGCTAATGGAGGGACTAGAGCCGGTGTTTTAGAGACATCCTTTAAAGAAGAAACCGAAACAGATCTTTTCGGCGAACAGGCTGTTTTATGTGGCGGAATGACAGCTCTTATTAAAGCAGGTTATGAAACTTTAGTTGAAGGAGGATATAGTCCAGAAATGGCTTATTTCGAATGTCTTCATGAAACAAAATTAATAGTTGATCTTATACATGAAGGAGGAATTGCAAATATGCATTACTCTATTTCTAATACAGCAGAGTATGGTGATTATGTTAGCGGGCCTAAGGTTATAACTGAAGATACAAAAATTGCTATGAAAGAAATTTTAAAAAATATTCAGTCTGGAAATTTTGCAAATGAGTTTCTTGATGATTGCCGTCAAAGCAACGATGGATCAGGCGGACCAACTATGAAAAGTAATAGAGAGGCTACAAAAAATCACTCAATTGAAGCCGTAGGATTAGAGCTCAGATCTAAGATGAAATTCTTAAATACCAAGAAATTAGTAGATAAAGAAATTAATTAAAAAAAAGGTATCTTCTTACTAGTAACTTCGTTAAGATACGCGTCCGTCCTCAGAGACGGTTGTTCTTTAAAAATATTTGGTTACTCGTGTGGGTGTTCAAAATACGAGAAAAAATAATTTAGATTTTTTATAAAAATCAACAAAACATGATAATAATTGAAGAGTTTGATCATGGCTCAGATTGAACGCTGGCGGTAGGCTTAACACATGCAAGTCGTGCGAGAAAGTATCTTCGGATATGAGTAGAGCGGCGAACGGGTGAGTAACGCGTAGGAATGTACCTAGTAGAAGGGGATAGCCCGAGGAAACTCGGATTAATACCGTATACCTCCTTCGGGAGAAAGAAGGCCTCTCTTTGAAGCTTTCGCTACTAGATCAGCCTGCGTAAGATTAGCTTGTTGGTGAGGTAAAGGCTCACCAAGGCAACGATCTTTAGCTGGTCTGAGAGGACGATCAGCCACATTGGGACTGAGACACGGCCCAGACTCCTACGGGAGGCAGCAGTGGGGAATATTGGACAATGGGCGCAAGCCTGATCCAGCCATACCGCGTGTGTGAAGAAGGCCTTCGGGTTGTAAAGCACTTTAAGCAGGGAGAAAAAAATATAGGCTAATACCCTATGTTCTTGATGTTACCTGCAGAATAAGCACCGGCTAATTCCGTGCCAGCAGCCGCGGTAATACGGAAGGTGCAAGCGTTAATCGGAATTACTGGGCGTAAAGCGCGCGTAGGTGGTTTGTTAAGTTGGATGTGAAAGCCCTGGGCTCAACCTAGGAACTGCATCCAAAACTGACTGACTAGAGTACGATAGAGGGAGGTAGAATTCATAGTGTAGCGGTGGAATGCGTAGATATTATGAAGAATACCAGTGGCGAAGGCGGCCTCCTGGATCTGTACTGACACTGAGGTGCGAAAGCGTGGGTAGCGAACAGGATTAGATACCCTGGTAGTCCACGCCGTAAACGATGACAACTATCTGTTGGGAGGCAATGCCTTTCAGTGGAGCAGCTAACGTTTTAAGTTGTCCGCCTGGGGAGTACGGCCGCAAGGCTAAAACTCAAATGAATTGACGGGGACCCGCACAAGCAGTGGATCATGTGGTTTAATTCGATGCAACGCGAAAAACCTTACCTACTCTTGACATACTTGGAAGCTCTTGTAATGAGAGTGTGCTTTTAAGAACCAAGATACAGGTGCTGCATGGCTGTCGTCAGCTCGTGTCGTGAGATGTTCCGTTAAGTCGGATAACGAGCGCAACCCTTACCCTTATTTGCCAGCGATTCGGTCGGGAACTATAAGGGGACTGCCGGTGATAAACCGGAGGAAGGTGAGGACGACGTCAAGTCATCATGGCCCTTACGAGTAGGGCTACACACGTGATACAATGGGGAATACAGACGGACGCTAAGCCGCGAGGTGGTGCCAATCCTAAAAAATTCTTCGTAGTCCGGATTGGAGTCTGCAACTCGACTCCATGAAGTTGGAATTGCTAGTAATCGCGGATCAGCATGCCGCGGTGAATACGTTCTCGGGTCTTGTACACACCGCCCGTCACACCATGGAAGTGGATTGCACCAGAAGTAGATAGTCTAACCTTAGGGAGGGCGTTTACCACGGTGTGCTTCATGACTGGGGTGAAGTCGTAACAAGGTAGCCGTAGGGGAACCTGTGGCTGGATCACCTCCTTAACGATATTTCGGTTTTAAACACCCACACGAGTAATCAAATATAATAAAGAACATACTGATATGTAAAATTTTTGGTATGTAATTTTCTAGTATGTACATTTATGTACATATAAGATCACTGCAATTTAATTAGAAAAGTAATTAATATATTTTATTAAGTACTCTCAAAAAGCGAAATAACCTTTTTTAAGGTTATATGATCAAGTAAAGGAAGAGCACAAGGTGAATGCCTTGGCAGCAGAAGGCGATGAAGGACGTAGTAACCTGCGATAAGCCTCGGGGAGCTGGTAAACAAGCTTCGATCCGAGGATTTCCGAATGGGAAAACCCAGTATGCATAAGCATATTATCTTATACTGAATACATAGGTATAAGAGGCAAACCTAGGGAACTGAAACATCTAAGTACCTAGAGGAAAAGAAATCAAAATGAGATTCCGGTAGTAGCGGCGAGCGAAACCGGATCAGCCCTTAAGCTTTTTTTAGTTTAGCAAAACATTCTGGAAAGAATGGCCATAGTAGGTGATAGCCCTGTATGCGAAAAACTTTTAAAAGTGAAATCGAGTAGGTCGGGACACGTGAAATCTTGACTGAATATGGGGGGACCATCCTCCAAGGCTAAATACTCTCTGCTGACCGATAGTGAACTAGTACCGTGAGGGAAAGGCGAAAAGAACCCCGGCGAGGGGAGTGAAATAGAACCTGAAACCTTGTGCTTACAAGCAGTCGGAGCCCACTTGTTGGGTGACGGCGTACCTTTTGTATAATGGGTCAACGACTTAATTTCAGTAGCAAGCTTAACCGTATAGGGGAGGCGTAGGGAAACCGAGTCTTAATAGGGCGCTCAGTTGCTGGAATTAGACCCGAAACCGGGTGATCTATCCATGGCCAGTGTGAAGGTCGAGTAACATCGACTGGAGGCGCGAACCCACTTATGTTGAAAAATGAGGGGATGAGCTGTGGATAGGAGTGAAAGGCTAATCAAACCCGGAGATAGCTGGTTCTCTTCGAAAACTATTTAGGTAGTGCCTCGTGTATTACTGTAGGGGGTAGAGCACTGTTTCGGCTAGGGGGTCATCCCGACTTACCAAACCGATGCAAACTCCGAATACCTACAAGTATGAGCACGGGAGACAGACTGCGGGTGCTAACGTCCGTAGTCGAGAGGGAAACAACCCAGACTGTCAGCTAAGGTCCCAAATTATGATTAAGTGGGAAACAATGTGGGAAGGCACAAACAGCTAGGAAGTTGGCTTAGAAGCAGCCATCTTTTAAAGAAAGCGTAATAGCTCACTAGTCGAGTCGGCCTGCGTGGAAGATATAACGGGGCTAAATCATAAACCGAAGCTACAGATCTTAAATTTATTTAAGATGGTAGAAGAGCGTTCTGTAAGCGGATGAAGGTAAGCTGAGAGGCGAACTGGACGTATCAGAAGTGCGAATGTTGACATGAGTAACGATCAAAGAGGTGAAAAACCTCTTCGCCGAAAAACCAAGGGTTCCTGTCCAACGCTAATCGTGGCAGGGTGAGTCGACCCCTAAGGCGAGGGCGAAAGCCGTAGTCGATGGGAAACAGGTTAATATTCCTGTACTTTTTATAACTGCGATGGGGTGACGGAGAAGGTTAAACTAGCACGGCGACGGTTGTCCGTGTTTAAGGTGGTAGGCTTGTACTTTAGGTAAATCCGGAGTACTACATGGCTGAGAACTGATAACGATCACTCATTGAGTGAGAAGTAGTTGATACCATGCTTCCAGGAAAAACCTCTAAGCTTCAGGTTATAAGAAATCGTACCCTAAACCGACACAGGTGGTTAGGTCGAGTAGACCAAGGTGTTTGAGAGAACTATGGTGAAGGAACTAGGCAAAATAGCACCGTAACTTCGGGAGAAGGTGCGCCGCGATGGGTTATAAGACTTGCTCTTAGAAGCCTTTCGCGGTCGAAGATACCAGGTGGCTGCGACTGTTTACTAAAAACATAGCACTCTGCGAACTCGTAAGAGGAAGTATAGGGTGTGACGCCTGCCCGGTGCCGGAAGGTTAATTGATGGGGTTAGCTTAGGCGAAGCTCTTGATAGAAGCCCCGGTAAACGGCGGCCGTAACTATAACGGTCCTAAGGTAGCGAAATTCCTTGTCGGGTAAGTTCCGACCTGCACGAATGGCGTAACGATGGCCACGCTGTCTCCACCATAGACTCAGTGAAATTGAAATCGCTGTTAAGATGCAGTGTACCCGCAGCTAGACGGAAAGACCCCGTGCACCTTTACTATAGGTTCACACTGGACTTTGATCTTATTTGTGTAGGATAGGTGGGAGACTTTGAAGCTGGAACGCTAGTTCTAGTGGAGTCGTCCTTGAAATACCACCCTTGTAAAATTGAGGTTCTAACCTAGGTCCATTATCTGGATCGGGGACAGTGTGTGCTGGGTAGTTTGACTGGGGCGGTCTCCTCCTAAAGAGTAACGGAGGAGTACAAAGGTATCCTTATCACGGTCGGACATCGTGAGGTAAGTATAAAGGCAAAAGGATGCTTGACTGCGAGATCGACGGATCGAGCAGGTAGGAAACTAGGTCTTAGTGATCCGGTGGTTCTGAATGGAAGGGCCATCGCTCAACGGATAAAAGGTACGCCGGGGATAACAGGCTGATACCGCCCAAGAGTTCATATCGACGGCGGTGTTTGGCACCTCGATGTCGGCTCATCACATCCTGGGGCTGGAGCAGGTCCCAAGGGTATGGCTGTTCGCCATTTAAAGTGGTACGCGAGCTGGGTTTAGAACGTCGTGAGACAGTTCGGTCCCTATCTGCTGTGGGCGTTGGAGATTTGAGGGAAGCTGATTCTAGTACGAGAGGACCGAATTGGACGAACCTCTGGTGTTCCGGTTGTCACGCCAGTGGCATTGCCGGGTAGCTATGTTCGGAAGGGATAACCGCTGAAAGCATCTAAGCGGGAAGCCTCTCCCAAGATTAGATCTCCCATAGACTTCGGTCTACTAAAGAGTCGTCATAGACTATGACGTTGATAGGCAAGGTGTGTAAGCGCTGTGAGGCGTTGAGCTAACTTGTACTAATAACTCGTGAGGCTTGATCATGTAACCTTAAAAAAGGTTCCATTGTTTAAGAATAACAAAAAATTTGTAGTGAAAAGAATTACATACCAGTTTGCCTGATGACAATAGCAGTTTGGTACCACCTGATCCCATCTCGAACTCAGAAGTGAAACGGACTTACGCCAATGGTAGTGCAAGGTCTCCTTGTGTGAGAGTAGGTAATCGTCAGGCTTTTTCTTTTAAAGGCTCTTAGATTTATCTAAGGGCCTTTTTTTTGTATAAAATAAAGCTATGGATATTAAAGAAATTTCAGATCG
>Ga0209709_10000017_pt1 | contig 148471 bp, 124 predicted proteins | sample ArcticOcean_MG_C_2_FD_187435 | JGI IMG/M metagenome (GOLD analysis project Ga0209709, IMG submission 187435) | Marine microbial communities from western Arctic Ocean - ArcticOcean_MG_CB4_136 (SPAdes) (version 2) | ecosystem: Environmental > Aquatic > Marine > Oceanic | place: Arctic Ocean...
TGGAAATGTTATATTTGTATAACCTTAATTGATTTAAAACTTTAAGTTATGTCAAAATTTGGAGAATTAATTGATGTGGAAATTCCAGTTCTACTTGAGTTTTTCACACAATGGGATGAAACTTCTAATGATATGCATCCTGTGTTAAAAGATGTTGCTGCAGCTGTTGGAGATAAAGCAAAAGTTATTAAGATTGATGTTGATAAAAACAATGATTTAGCAGAAGCATTAAGAATAAAAGGATTGCCCACTTTCATTATATATAAAGATGGAGAAATGAAGTGGAGACAAAGTGGCATTGAAGATGCCAACACTCTAATTGGTAGAATTCAGGAGTATATTTAATCACTCTTTTCCATAATCAATTCTAAATAAGAATTAAATTCTTCTATTTCGTTTTCTAAAAACACACCGTCTTCATAAGATATAATCACACGTATTAATGATTTATACTTTTCAATGTCCATAGAAATATCTTGAACGTATTTGTTTTTATTACTCTCAGTCAGATTGCTGTAATAAAAGAGATTTTCTTGATATTTATTAGAAATTTCTAAAAACAAATTTCTAGCCTTTTCTTCATTACCAAGCCTATAATAAGATTCAATGTAAGATTCTAAAAGTGTATAATATCCAAAGATACTTACAGGCATGTTTTCCATTACAATATTGGTTATCTCTTCTGCCTTATCTTTTTTATTTTCTATAATAAGCTGATTTATTAACCTTGAAATATTACTCCTGTAAGTAATACTATTTTTTCTAGACTCAACATCAAAATAAACATTCATATCCCCTTTTACTCCCCAATCCCAATTTTTAACCATTGAGTACATTTTTTCTGTATTTACCCTACCCATTTCATAAGGATTTGACTGGTCAATTGGTGTTTTTACAGGTATTAATTTATAGCATAATCCTTCAAGTTGTAAATAATCTTTCATCCATAAATAATCCTCATCTCCAAAAGAGCCACCAGTAAAGTAGATAGGCCTTTCCCAATTATTTTCAGCAATGATATCTAACATCAATAACCTATTTTTATATAGTACCTGTCCCTCAATTTTAATAACTATTTCATCTACAATTTGGTCAGCCAAACTACTATCTACTATTTTGTTTTTAAGGACCGATTCTTTATCCACTGGAATACGGATATTTGCTGTTCTTAAATAATTTATATTAAGTTGTTGTTTTATTCCATCTTCTTTTTTCTTGTCTTCCCATCTAAATTTAAATTCGGAGTCAATCTTAGCTTGAATCTTAGTTATTATTTCCTTTTCATTGTTGTCCCAAAAATCTATAGCTTTTTTACTTAAAACTTCATAAATGTCTATTTCTTTGTCTATTTCTTCTATAAACTTTATTTCACCTGAGTTATATTCTTCAACTATTTTATTAAATTTATTTTGAATAAAAACTCTTTTTGCATTATCAAATATTTCAAATCTTAAGTCATCTTTTAATATTTCAGAGTATTTCCATAGTGTGTCATTTGTAACCTCTTTAATTATGTCTTTAATGTCAATAGTGTCTAGAGTATTAGGTACTATGTAGCTGTAATCTCTAGTTCCATATTTATATTTATCATGAGCTAAAGATGACGGAATCGGGTCACTACCGTATGCTTTTCTTTTCATTTGATCTATGTACCAATCAGTGGCAAAAAGACTTGTATTTAATACTCGCACATCTGTCCTGATTCCTTCAATTTCCTGTGCATACCATAAAGGGAATGTATCATTATCTCCAATGGTAAACAATATTGAATTTGGTTCACAGGATTCTAAGTATTTAACTGCCATTGAATATGCTGTATATCTGCCAGACCTATCGTGATCATCCCAGTTACTACTAGCAAGGTTAATTGGAAGTATTAAAATAAAAAATGGAACTGCTAAAATTTTAATAAATCTTGAATTAACAAGTTTATTTAGGAAGCTAGTAATACTAAATACTCCAAAACCTATCCACATTGAAAAAACATAAAATGAACCAACAACTGAATAGTCTCTTTCTCTAGGTTCAAATGGCCTTACATTGGTATAAACTTGTATGGCGATACCCGTAAATATAAAAAACACTAACATTGTCCAAAACAACTCTTTGTCCTTATTGAATAAAAAATACAGCCCTATTAAACCAATAAGAAAAGGGATCATATAGTACTTATTTCTTGATTTATTGTCGACAACATCACTTGGCAAATTTTCTTGACTTAGTCCAAGATGAATTTCATCCACAAAATTAATTCCACTAATCCAGTTTCCATGCATATCCATTCTACCTTGAATATCGTCTTGTCTACCGCTAAAATTCCACATAAAATACCTCCAATACATATAACCTAGTTGATATTGGATTAGATATTTGACATTACTAATTAAGGAAGGTTTTTCTATGTCCAGATATTGGCCATAAGTTTTTAAAAACCTATGATGATCTTCATAATCTTCATCTACTTGATTAGTCCTTTTTTTCTTTTCTTTATCAATAGCCTTATTTAAGACCTCCATAGTCTCTGGCTCATTTTTGTAACTGTTTTTTATTTTGTACTCTAAATAACCAGTATACCTTAGATAATTAGAAGCGTGTTCTGAGCTCCACATCCTAGGAAATATAGAAGCCTGTTCACTGTTAAAATTTTGAGAAGCTTTTTCCCAATTTTTATTTACAATCTCATATTTGTTGTTGACTGTATCTTTTTCATACTTAGGCTTATCATCTTTATAGGGGTTTTCCTTATCTAGACCAGAATACTGATCAGTAAATAGGGGTCCGTAAAATAAATGTGTTTCTGGGTACTGCTCAAGATTATAATATGCTAATAGCTCTCTTGCATTGGAAGGATTATTTTCATTTACAACTACATTTGCGTTTGCCCTAATTGGAAGCATAATCCATGAAGAAAACCCAATTAATATAAACATAACACAAAGTGTGATTGTGTTTAGTGTTTTTAAATTATTTTTAATTGTGTAGGTAATTACATAATAGAAAAAAGCGATTAACAAAACCCCAGCAATTATGGTTCCTGAATTAAAGGGAAGCCCTACATAGTTTACAAAAAAGACCTCCATCACACTGAAATACAGTAAAATATTAGGAGCTAAAAGCTTAAATACAAACATTAAAATAGCAACTACTGCGACATTAGCTATGATGAACTTTTTTAATGTAATTGGTTTATAGTTTTTGAAAAAATAAATCAAACCAATTGCGGGAATGGTCAATAGACCCATAAAATGAACCCCAAAAGATAGCCCTACAACAAAACTAATTAATATAAGCCACCTGTTACCTCTTGGTAAATGCATCTCTTGCTCCCATTTAAGGCCTAAATAAAACAGCAATGCCATGATTAAAGTTGCCATTGCATAAACCTCTGTTTCTACTGCATTAAACCAAAAAGTATCGGTAAACATAAATGTTAAACTTGCGATACTAGAACTTAAAAGAATCGTAAAACTATTATCTACTTTAGAATTAAAACTAAATGATATTTTTGATAGCAATATGCTAACTGACCAAAACATGAATAGTATTGTAAATGCGCTTGCAACCCCACTCATTAGGTTCATTATATATCCAATTTGAGATGGCTCAATAGCAAAAATTGAGAAAAAAGCCCCAAGCATTTGAAAAAAAGGAGCTCCTGGAGGGTGACCAACTTGTAACTTAGAAGCGGTCAATATATATTCTCCTGAGTCCCAAAAACTCACTGTTGGTTCTGCTGTAATACCATATACAATTACTGCAATAGTAAAGCATAGCCAACCTAAAATATTATTCCATTTCTTAAAGTTGTAATCACTCATAAAATTAATTTGTGAGCCAAATTTAATGATAAAAACTTTATGATATATTTAATAATTTTCTTTTAACAATTATTTAATCAAATTTATTATTTAAAAAATCTTGTTAAAATAAAAGATTATTATAAATTTGCACGCTCAGCAATTGGCCCATGGTGTAACTGGTAACACGTCTGTTTTTGGTGCAGAAGAGTCTAGGTTCGAAACCTAGTGGGCCAACTGATTATGTTTTAAGTCTTTTCTTCTTGAAGGAAATTATTAAAAATAAAAATTAAATTTGTATATTTGCATCTTTAATTATTACAATTGATCATGAGGGGACTAAAAGTCCCCTCTTTTTATAGAATTATGTTTAAAAAAATTGTTGAACAATTACTCGATGAAAGTTTATTAGAAAGAAAAGATTTGTTTCTAATAGATTTTGATATACTACCTGACAATACAATTAGAATTGTTATTGACGGAGATAAAGGTGTTTTGGTAGAAGACTGTATGTATGTTAGTCGCGCTATAGAGCACAATATAGATAGAGAAGAGCATGATTTTTCTTTAGAAGTAAGTTCAGCTGGCGCATCAGCATCTTTAACTATATATAGACAATTTGTTAAGAATATAGGAAGAGTTTTGCAAGTTAAAACTAACGATAACGACTATGAGGCGGAATTAGTAAATGCTACTAATGATGAAATAAAATTAAAATGGAAGCAACGTGAGCCTAAGAAAATTGGAAAGGGTAAAATTACAGTCGAAAAAGAAATAAATATTTTATATAAAGATATAAAAGAAGCAAAAGTTAAAATTAAATTTTAATATTATATTATGGAGAATATAGCGTTAATAGAGTCTTTTTCTGAATTTAAAGACGATAAATTAATTGATAGAGTAACTCTAATGACCATCTTAGAAGAGGTTTTCAGAAGTGCCTTAAAAAGAAAATTTGGAGATGATGACAATTTTGATATTATAATTAACCCTGATAAAGGGGATCTAGAAATTTGGAGAAACAGAGTCGTTGTTGCTGATGGAGAGATTGAAGATGAAAATGGAGAAATCTCATTGACCGAGGCTAGATTAATTGAGCCAGATTTTGAAGTTGGGGAAGATGTGTCAGAAGAAGTTAAATTGATTGACCTTGGAAGAAGAGCTATCTTGGCTTTAAGACAGAATTTAGTAGCTAAAATTCAAGAACATGATAATTCTAACATCTACAAACAATTTAAAGATTTAGTAGGTGAAATATATACTGCCGAAGTTCACCACATTAAACACAGAGCAATTATATTATTGGATGACGAAGGCAATGAAATTATCATGCCTAAGGAAAAGCAAATTCCCTCTGATTTTTTCAGAAAAGGAGATAATATTAGAGGCGTAATAGAGAGTGTAGAATTGAAAGGCTCAAAGCCTTCAATAATTATGTCTAGAACATCTCCTGCATTTTTAGAAAAATTATTTGAACAAGAAATTCCAGAAGTATTTGATGGTCTTATAAATGTTAAAAAAGTAGTAAGAATTCCTGGAGAGAAAGCTAAAGTAGCTGTTGATTCATACGACGATAGAATTGATCCTGTTGGAGCTTGTGTTGGAATGAAAGGTTCTAGGATTCATGGAATTGTTAGAGAACTAGGTAATGAAAACATTGATGTTATTAACTACACCAATAACCTTCAACTTTTTATAACACGATCTTTAAGCCCAGCCAGAATCACTTCAATAAAAATTGATGAAGAAAATAAAAGAGCTGAGGTAATTTTAAAGCCTGAAGAAGTTAGTAAAGCAATAGGGCGTGGTGGTCATAATATTAGACTGGCAGGTCAAATTACTGGCTATGAGATTGACGTCTTTAGAGAAGGTGTGGAAGAAGATGTAGAATTAAGAGAATTTAGTGATGAAATTGAGGGATGGGTGATAGATGAGTTTGCTAAAGCGGGATTAGATACCGCAAAAAGTGTTTTAGAACAGGAAGTTGTTGATTTAGTGAAAAGAACTGATCTAGAAGAAGAAACTATTGTTGAAGTAGTTAGGATACTTAAAGAAGAATTTCAAGATTGATAATTTAAATTAAACCAATTTATGGCTGAAAATATTAGATTAAATAAAGTGCTAAGAGAGTTGAATATTTCAATAGATCGTGCTATAGATTTTCTTGAATCTAAAAGTATCGAAATTGAAAAACGTCCAACAACAAAAATTTCTTTAGATATTTATGATCTACTATCGAACGAATTTCAGACAGATGCAAATAAAAAAGTTGCATCTAAAGAACTAGGAGAAGCTAAATCTAAAGAAAAGGAAGCTATCAGGGTTAAAAGGGAAGCTGAGATTGAATTATTATTAAAGAAAAAGGAAGAAGCAAGCAAGATAATTACTGCTGCATCTAAAATTAAAGAAATAAAAAAAGTAGGAAAAATTGATTTAGAAGTTCCTAAACCAAAAGCTAAGCCTGCTTTCAAGGAACCTCAAAAAGTATTCAAAGCTAAAACTGAAGTTAAATCAGAGTTATTAGCTGTTAAAAAACCTACAGATATTAATTTAGTTGTAAAAGAGAAGGAGAAAGCTGAAATCCCAGCGGTAGTTAAAAAGGAAAATAAAGTTGAAGCTCCTGTGGTTGCAAAAGAGGAAAAGAAAGTTGAAGTTGAAACAGAACCTGTTGATTTTACCACGGTTACAACTCAATACAAAAAATTATCAGGCCTTAAATCTACCGGAGAAACTATTGATTTGTCAAAATTTAAAACTGAAAAAAATAAAGAATCTCCAGCTTCAATTCATTCTAAGAAAAAAAGAAGAAGAATTAGTAAGCCTAATGATAGCGCAAAACCAGGTCAAAAACCACCACTAAGGCCAGGTCAAAAACCAGGTCAAAAATCTAATTTTAAAGCTAAGCCATCTACCACAACAAGAGAAGAGCCTAGTGCTGAGGAAGTTCAAAAACAAGTTAGAGAAACTCTTGAAAAACTTCAAGGCAAAGGGTCTAAAGGGAAAGCCGCTAAATACAGAAAAGATAAAAGAGATCAGCACCGTCAAAAAACTGAAGATGATATTGCAAATGTTGAAGCTGATAGTAAGTTGCTTAAAGTGACAGAGTTTGTTACAGCAAATGAGGTTGCTACAATGATGGATATTTCTGTCACAGAAATTATTTCCGCTTGTATGACTCTTGGAATGATGGTTACTATGAATCAACGTTTAGATGCGGAAACACTTAGCATTGTTGCTGAAGAATTTGGATATAGCGTTGAGTTTGTTACTGCAGACATTGAAGAATCTATTGAAGAAATTATAGATAGTGAAGAAGATCTAAAGCCAAGAGCCCCAATTGTTACAGTTATGGGACATGTAGATCATGGTAAAACTTCTTTATTAGATTACATTAGAAAAGAGAACGTAATTGCCGGAGAATCAGGAGGAATTACTCAGCATATTGGAGCTTATAGTGTGGAATTATCTGGCGGACAGAAAATTACTTTTCTAGATACTCCAGGTCATGAGGCATTTACTGCAATGAGAGCTAGGGGAGCACAAGTAACTGATTTAGCAATTATTGTTATAGCTGCAGATGATTCTATTCAGCCGCAAACAAAAGAAGCTATTTCTCATGCTCAAGCAGCAGGAGTTCCTATAGTTTTTGCAATTAACAAAATTGATAGACCTACAGCGAATCCAGATAAAATTAAAGAAGGTCTTTCTCAAATGAATTTACTAGTTGAAGACTGGGGAGGAAAAATACAATCTCACGATATATCTGCACTTAAAGGAGACGGAATTGAGGACCTACTAGAAAAAGTATTGTTAGAAGCTGAGCTTTTAGAACTTAAGGCAAACCCTAACAGATCTTCTTCAGGTACAGTTGTAGAAGCTTTTTTAGATAAAGGAAGAGGGTATGTATCAACTATACTTGTTCAAACAGGTACGTTGAAAGTTGGTGACTATGTTCTTGCTGGAAAAAATAGTGGGAAAGTTAAAGCAATGCATGATGAAAGAGGAAATAGTGTTGAAAGCGTTGGGCCATCATCTCCAATTTCAATTCTAGGTTTAGATGGCGCTCCACAAGCTGGTGATAAATTTATCGTTTTTTCAGATGAGAGAGAAGCTAAACAAATTGCTATTAAAAGAACTCAATTGCAAAGAGAGCAATCAGTTAGAACACAAAGACACATTACTTTAGATGAAATAGGCAGAAGAATTGCATTAGGTGATTTTAAAGAATTAAACATTATTCTTAAAGGTGATGTAGATGGTTCGGTTGAAGCATTAACAGATTCCTTCCAAAAATTATCAACGGAAGAAATTCAAGTAAATATCATACACAAAGGGGTTGGAGCTATAACCGAAAGTGATGTATTGTTAGCGTCTGCTTCAGATGCGATTATAATTGGGTTTAATGTTAGGCCAACAGGTAATGCCAGACAAATAGCTGATAAAGAAGAAATTGATATTAGAATGTATTCAATAATCTATGATGCTATAAATGAGCTGAAAGACGCAATGGAAGGTATGTTGTCACCAGACTTTAAAGAAGAGATAACAGGAATTTCTGAGGTGCGTGAAACTTTTAAAATATCTAAAATCGGAACAATTGCTGGATGTATGATAACTACTGGTAAGATATTTAAAAGCTGTGGAATTAGACTAATCCGTGAAGGTGTAGTAATTTATTCTGGAGAACTATTGTCATTAAAAAGATTTAAAGACGATGTTAAAGAAGTTTCTAAAGGCTATGATTGTGGAATGCAAATAAAAGACTATAACGACTTAAAAGAAGGAGATATTATTGAAGGTTTTCAGCAAGTAGAAATAAAGAAAAAGCTTAAATAGTTTATTATTTAAGTTTTTCTAAATCAACTTTATTTTTTTTAATCTTAGGTTTAGGTCTGAAAACAAATGCTTCAGGATATTTTTTTTTAACTAATAATAATTCCCTATCTGCTTGTAGTTGTGAAAAGAAATTACCTAACCATACTTTGTAATTAGGCGTCTCATAAACAAGCTCTACAGACCCTGAATAGTTTTTTTTTACATGTTTACTTATAAGCGCTATTGCCTCATCTCTATCTCCGCTAAATATTTGAATTTTTAAATTGGATAAACCTTTGTTTATCTCTTTTTTAAGCATAATTAATGTGTCAATCTTGGAATCTTTATTTATTTTAATTAATTCAGATTGAGAAAATAAAGTTTCACAGTTAATAAATATGCACAAACAAACGATTATCTTATTCAATTTTTTTATATTTTTGAACTACAAATGTATACTTATTTTTTATAAGGTCTAAAATTATTATTTAGAATGTTTATAAATTATAATTTAAAAAAATAATTACCATATATGATCACTAAATAATCGACTTTAAGTCTTATTTTTGTGCTTGATTTTTATAAACGATTTTTTCTTTTTGAATGAACAAAAAATATAAAAAAGTAAACTCTAAACTTTACTTCATTAAAAATTCAACAAATTTTTTAAACACCTCTGTTGGAAAATTATTACTAATTTTCGCATTTATATTTAGCATCTCTTCTTTTGCTCAAGAATTAGACCCTGTTAAGGGAAAAGCATTGTTTAATTCAAATTGTGCAGCTTGTCACAAGCTTGATAAAAAGATGACTGGCCCAGCTCTTAGAGGCGTACAAGAAAGATTACTAAATGATGAAGGTCTTGATAAAGACTGGATGTATTCATGGATTAGAAATAGTGCATCATTAGTAAAATCAGGAGACGATTACGCTAATAAAATTTATGCAGAATATAATCGTTCTGCAATGAATGCATTTCCACAACTATCTGATTCTGAAATTGATAATATATTAGCATATACAGCCCAGGAAAAAACTACTCCAGTTGTAGACTCCGCCCAATCTGTTCTAGCAAATGAAAACAATTATAACGGAATCTCAAATGAAATAATACTAGGTATATTTGCTTTTGTTTTCTTACTCTTAGCTTTAGGTTTATTTTTGGTAAACAAGACACTAAGGAGTTTTGCTGTTCAAAGCAATATAGAATTACCAAAAACTAAAAATTCATCTAGCAAGCCCCTATGGAAGGCCTTTGTAGATAATCAGTTTTTAATGTTGTGTAGTGCTGTTTTAATGTTGCTTGTTAGCGCGTATTTTGTATATGGATTCTTAATGCAAATTGGCACTAATCAAGGATATGAACCAGTTCAGCCTATTCACTATTCACACAAAATTCACGCAGGGGACAATGAAATTGACTGTAAATATTGCCATTCTTCGTCTCGTGTTAGTAAGCACTCCGGAATTCCATCTTTAAATGTGTGTATGAATTGTCATAAATCTATAGATGAGTATAATGGCGAAACTACTGAAGAGTACTCTAAAGAATTTTACGACGGTGAAATTCAAAAGCTATATAAAGCTGTAGGATGGGATGATAAAGAACAAGAGTATACTGGAGAAACCCAAGCTGTAAAGTGGGTTAGAATTCATAATCTTCCTGATTTCGCATACTTTAATCATGCTCAGCATGTATCAGTAGCCGGAATTGAATGCCAGACTTGTCACGGACCTGTAGAGGAAATGGAAATAATGTATCAGTATTCACCGCTAACAATGGGCTGGTGTATAAACTGTCACAGAGAAACTAATGTTAAAGTTAAGGATAATCAATATTATGAAAAGATTCATGAGCAATTATCTAAAAAGTACGGAGTTGATAATCTGACTGCGGCACAAATGGGTGGTTTAGAATGTGGAAAATGTCATTATTAATATTTTATATATAATTATTTATGTCATCAAATAAGAAATATTGGAAAAATTTAGTAGATTTAAATCCGCTTAACAGCAATGCTTTAGAATCTTTAGGGCAAAAAGAATTTATTGATGAAATTCCTGTAGATGAGTTTTTAGGTGACAAAAATAGTTTATCTAATTCTTCAGCAACTAGGAGAGATTTCTTGAAATTTGTTGGATTTAGTACTGCTGCAGCATCTTTAGCTGCTTGTGAGGGTCCAGTAATTAAATCTATTCCTTATGTAGTTCAGCCAGAAGAAATAATCCCAGGAATAGCGAATTATTATGCTACGACTATTGGTAATGGTTATGATTTCGCAAATGTTTTGGTTAAAACTAGAGAGGGAAGGCCGATAAAAATTGAAAGAAATAAACTAGCTCCTTTATCTGCATCTGCTAATGCTAGAGTTCAAGCCTCTGTATTAGATTTATACGATAGTTATAGATTAGCTAAGCCCTACAAAAATCAAGAGGAAAGTTCTTGGACTGAGTTTGAAAATGATACTAAGAAAAAATTAAACTCACTTAAAAATAGTTCTAAATCGATTGTATTTTTAACTCAAACTTTTGCTAGCCCATCTACTTACAAGTTGATAAATGAATTTAAGGAGAATTACTCTAATACAAAGCATGTTGTATACGATGCTATTTCAGAGTCAGCTGCCTTAGATGCGTATGAAGCTAAATATGGTATAAGAGGCCTTTCTAATTATGATTTTTCAAAATCAGACCTGATAGTATCCATTGGGGCTGATATATTAGGTGATTGGCAAGGTGGTGGTTTTGACTCAAAGTATTCTAAATCAAGAATTCCGACTAAAGGTAAAATGTCTAGACATGTTCACTTTGAAGCCAATATGTCATTAACAGGTGCTAATGCTGATAATAGATACCCGGTAAATCAAAATGATCAAAAACTTGTATTACTATCTATTTATAATAAATTATTTAATTTAAGTTCTAATATAGATTTAAGTGATAAACTTAATAAAGTTGTTGAAAGTTTATTTAATGAGCTGTTAGAAAGTAAAAACCCAGTAGTTGTTTCTGGAATACAAGAAATTGAATATCAAAGCTTAGTTCTTGAGGTTAATCAAAAGTTAAATTCTAAAGCTTTTCAGCCAAATAAAATTATTTTAACAAGACAGGGGAATGACAATGATGTAGAGAATTTAATTAAAGACATGAATAATGGCAAAGTTGGAGCGATTATAATGTTTGGAGTTAACCCAGTTTATACTTTGCCAAATTCAGACTCCTTTGTTGAAGGTTTAAAGAATACAGACCTATCTGTTTTGTTCTCAATGAAAAATGATGAAACAGCTCAGCACGTAAATTATCTTGGTGCAGTTCCACACTACTTAGAATCATGGGGAGATGTTGAAATGACTCAAGGAGAATATTCAATTACACAACCAACGATTAGGCCTATATTTGATACTAAGCAGTTTCAAGACTTGTTACTATTATGGAATAACAATAGTATCACTTATCACGATTACTTGAAATCTAATTGGAAGAAAAATATTTTAAATGATAAAACATGGAATCAAGCTTTACATGATGGTGTTTTTGAAAATAAAAAATCTATTATTTCTAGAGATAGCTTTATAAATAATAAAAATAATTTTTCTACTTCAATTACATCTCTAGTTAAGTCAATTAAAAAGAATTCAGAAAATACGTTCGAATTGAACTTGTATTCTAAAACGGGTATGGGTGATGGTCAATGTGCTAATAACCCTTGGTTACAAGAATTCCCTGACCCTATTACTAGAGCTACTTGGGATAATTATCTAACTGTCTCGGAAGCTGATGCTAAAAACCTTAATCTTTACTTAGAGGCATCAACATTTTTTACTGAAAGTAAAAATGGTGCAGATGGTGGATTAAATGGTAAATATGCAATTATAAATTTAAATGGGACTGAAATAAAAGCACCAGTAATGATTCAACCAGGACAGGCTCAAGGAACGGTTGGCCTTTCCCTTGGGTACGGAAGAAAAAGAGGAGTTAAAGAAGTTATGATGACTGGTGTTAATGGATATAAGCTATTTAAAAACTTTAAATCTGTTCAGTCAATTAAAATTAACGCTACTGATGAAATTCATGAATTTGCATGTGTTCAGCTTCATAATACTCTAATGGGTAGAGGTGATGTAATAAAAGAAACAAATCTTGAAATTTTCAATACTAAAGATTCTAATATATGGAATGCAGCTGCAGTAGTTTCATTGAATCATGAAGAAACTCCTGTTTCATCACCATCTGTTGATTTATGGGATGAATTTGACAGATCAATTGGTCATCACTTCAACCTATCTATAGACTTGAATGCTTGTACAGGATGTGGAGCATGTGTAATTGCTTGTCATGCTGAAAATAATGTACCAGTAGTTGGAAAGGGTGAAATAAGAAAAAGTCGTGATATGCACTGGCTAAGAATAGATCGATATTATTCATCAGAAGATTCTTTCGAAAATGATGATCTTAAAAAAGATAATATAAGTGGACTAAGAAGTTCTTTATCATCATTTAAAGAAATGGAAAATCCATCAGAAAACCCACAAGTTGCTTTTCAACCTATAATGTGTCAACATTGCAATCATGCCCCATGTGAAACTGTTTGCCCAGTTGCAGCAACTACGCACGGAAAACAAGGGCAGAATCAGATGACATATAATAGATGTGTAGGAACTAGGTATTGCGCGAATAATTGTCCTTACAAGGTAAGAAGGTTTAATTGGTTCCTGTATAATGAAAATGATGAGTTTGATTACCATATGAATGACGATCTTGGAAGAATGGTCTTAAACCCTGATGTTACCGTTAGGTCAAGAGGTGTGATGGAAAAATGTTCTTTTTGTATTCAAGCAACACAATCAGTTATATTAAAAGCTAAATTAGAAGGTAGACAAGTAAAAGAAGGAGAGTTTAATGATAAAGTAGCTTGCGCAGCCGCATGTAGTTCAGGTGCCATGAAATTTGGTGATATTAATGAAAAAGATAGTGAAATATATAAATTGAAAGAAAATGATAGAGCTTACCACCTATTGGATACAGTAGGGACAAAGCCAAATGTTGTATATCAAGTTAAGGTTAGAAATAATAAAAATAGTTAATAATAAAGTATTATGGCGTCTCATTACGAAGCACCTATTAGAAGACCATTAGTAAGAGGAGAAAAATCATATCACGATGTTTCTGTTGATATTGCTAGACCTGTTGAAGGTAAGGCAAACAAACAGTGGTGGATTGTATTTTCATTAGCTCTGCTAGCATTTTTATGGGGAATAGGGTGTATAGTTTATACTATTTCTACTGGTATTGGAGTATGGGGATTGAATAAAACTGTTGGATGGGCATGGGATATCACAAACTTTGTTTGGTGGGTAGGAATAGGTCATGCAGGGACATTAATTTCAGCTGTTTTATTGATATTTAGACAAAAATGGAGAATGGCAATCAACAGATCTGCTGAGGCAATGACTATATTTTCAGTTATACAAGCAGGGTTGTTTCCAATAATACACATGGGTAGACCTTGGTTAGCGTACTGGGTATTGCCAATCCCTAATCAATTTGGATCGCTATGGGTTAATTTTAACTCACCATTACTTTGGGATGTATTCGCTATATCAACTTATTTATCAGTTTCTTTAGTATTTTGGTGGACTGGCCTTCTTCCTGATTTTGCTATGATAAGAGATAGAGCAGTAAGGCCTTTTCAAAAGAAAATTTATAGTTTATTAAGTTTTGGATGGTCAGGTAGAGCTAAAGATTGGCAAAGATTTGAGGAGGTTTCTCTTGTTTTAGCTGGACTAGCTACTCCTTTAGTATTGTCAGTACATACAATTGTTTCTTTTGATTTTGCTACCTCAGTAATTCCTGGATGGCATACAACTATATTTCCCCCATATTTTGTAGCTGGAGCAATATTCTCTGGATTCGCAATGGTTAACACGCTGCTTATTATAATGAGAAAAGTATGTAGCCTGGAAGATTATATAACAGTTCAACACATAGAACTGATGAATATAGTAATCATGATAACCGGTTCGATCGTTGGTGTTGCTTATATAACTGAATTATTTATAGCTTGGTATTCTGGAGTAGAATATGAACAATATGCATTTTTAAATAGAGCAACTGGACCTTATGCATGGGCTTACTGGATGATGATGAGTTGTAATGTGTTTTCACCACAATTTATGTGGATTAAAAGATTACGAACAAGTATAATGTTCTCATTCTTTATTTCGATAGTAGTAAACGTAGGGATGTGGTTTGAGAGATTTGTAATTATTGTAACCTCTTTACATAGAGATTATCTTCCTTCATCTTGGACGATGTTTTCACCAACATTTGTAGAGATTGGAATTTTCATTGGGACTATAGGTTTTTTCTTTGTGTTATTTTTACTTTACGCAAGAACTTTCCCTGTAATTGCCCAGGCTGAAGTTAAAACAATATTAAAAAGTTCGGGTGAAAAATATAAAAAATTAAGAGATTCAGGAGAATCTTTAGTTGGCACAGGCGCTGATAAAAGAACCTCTAAAATCTCTATAAAAATAAACAAGTAATGGGATCTTCAAAAATCGTTCATGCTATTTACAATGATGATGATATTTTATTGTCAGCTGTAAAAATGGTTAAAGATGAAAAATTTCACATTGAAGAAATTTATACTCCTTTTCCTGTCCATGGTCTAGATAAAGCAATGGGACTTGAACCAACTAGAATAGCTATTGCTTCTTTTATCTACGGGTGCATTGGTTTTGTAGTTGCGATTTTGATGATGAATTATATCATGATTGAAGACTGGCCAATGGATATTGGAGGTAAGCCTAGTTTTAGTTATATAGAAAACATGCCTGCTTTTGTACCAATTATGTTTGAATTAACAGTGTTTTTTGCTGCTCACCTAATGGTAATTACTTTTTATCTTAGAAGTAGAATGTGGCCTTTTAAAAATGCTGAAAATCCAGATAAAAGAACTACTGATGATCACTTTTTAATGGAAATAGACCCATCTAATAAGTTAAAAGATTTAGAAAAAATCCTTAAAGAATCTGGTGCTGTAGAAATAAATATTATTGAAAAAGAATCACATTAATATTATGCAAAATATATTTAAAATATTAATAATAACTTCAGTTGTAGCAACAATAAGCTCTTGTAGTTCTAAGGGTTCTCCTAACTATGAGTATATGCCTAACATGTATAGATCAATACCTTATGATGCTTATGGTGAATATGATGTTTTTGAAAAAGGGCACTCTGCATTAATACCTCCAATTGGTACGATTGCTAGAGGACATTCCTTATTTGAATATGAAAACAATACAGAGGGTTATGAATTAGCTAAAAAAGAATTGAAAAGCCCACTTACTAATTCATCAGAAATTGATCAAAAAATGGGTAAAGAATTATATAATATTTATTGTGCTGTTTGTCATGGTAACAAGGGGGATGGTAATGGTATATTAGTGAAAAGAGAAAAAATATTAGGTATTCCTGGTTACTCATATGTTTCTAAATTAGATGATGACGGAAATGTGGAGACGGATAGTTTAGGAAATGATATCAAAATTGGCAGATTAATTAATGAAGGAAGTACTTATCATACCATTTTTTATGGAAAGAACACTATGGGCTCTTATGCTAATCAATTAAATGAAATGGAAAGATGGCTCGTAACTCATTATGTTTTAAAATTAAAATCAGAATTAGAAAAGTAAAATAAAGGCTTAGAAAAAATGTATACTATTTCAAACAGATTAAAAATATTTTCTATTTCCCTAATAATATTGGGAGCTTTAGGCTGGAGTTATAGTTATGTAACCTCGCATAAATCTATAGAAGAGGTTAAGGAAATTTTATCCCATGAATCATCTCATGGTGATTCTCATGAAATTATTATTCATGAAACTGAGTCGAGCAGTGAAAACCATACTGACATATCTCATGAATCAACTGCAGACAAGCATGCTGAACACGTGATGCATCAAATTCACAATAGACCTTATGCTGCTTTATATGTGGCCGCTTTTTTCTTTATGATGATATCCCTTGGTGTACTTGCATTTTATGGAATACAATATGCTTCACAAGCTGGATGGTCACCTGTATTATATAGAGTTATGGAAGCTATAACTTATTATTTGTTACCTGGAGCTTTGATTGTATTAGCAATTGCAATCATTGGAGACAAACACATATTTATCTGGATGGATCCTGAGGTTGTTGCCCATGATGAACTTATTCAAGGAAAATCCAGTTGGCTAAATAAAACATGGTTTGTCATCCGAGCATTAATATTTATTGGCGGTTGGAGCTTATACAGATATTTTTCTAGAAAATTTTCACTAGCTCAAGACACAGATAGTGGAAATAAATTTTTTAAATTAAATTTTAGAATCTCAGCTATCTTTCTTGTTTTTTTCATATACACGGAATCTATGATGTCTTGGGATTGGGTTATGAGTGTAGATCCTCACTGGTTTAGCACCTTGTTTGGCTGGTATTTGTTTGCTAGCATGATTGTTAGTGGTATCACAGTAATTGCTTTAATTACTATATATTTAAAATCTAAAGGTCTGCTAGAGTATGTTAATGATAGTCACCTACATGATTTAGCGAAATTCATGTTTGGTTTTAGTGTATTTTGGACCTATTTATGGTTTTCACAATTTATGTTAATATGGTATGCAAATATACCTGAAGAAGTCACTTATTACGTAACTAGGATAGAGCATTATACAATACCGTTTTTTGGTATGATTGTAATGAATTTTATTTTCCCATTTTTAGTTTTAATAAATAGTGATTATAAACGAATTCCATGGTTTATAGTAATGGCTGGGGTTGTTATATTAATCGGACATTATGTAGATGTGTTTGTTATGATCATGCCTGCAACAGTAGTAGATAGATGGTTCTTTGGGTTACCTGAAATAAGCGCTTTAGCTTTATTTTCTGGTTTGTTTATCTTGATTGTTTTTTATTCATTATCAAAAGCACCATTATTAGCTAAAGGAAACCCATACATAAAAGAAAGTGAAAACTTTCATTATTAATATTTAAGTATATATAAATGAATACTTTTTTTACAATTTTAATTTTATTCTTTATCGTAGTTGCCATATGGCAAATAGTTAAAATATATGACTTGACTCAAGTTAATATTAATGCAGATAATTCAGAAATTGCTAATGATGAAGATAATAGAATAAACGGAAACCTAATGTTAGGTTTCTTAGTGTTTATTTATGTTATAACAATAGTTTGTTTTATAAAATATGGCGATTTTCCACTAATGTCAAATTCTGCATCAGAGCATGGTTCTAAGATTGATAACCTTATGATGATCTCAATGGCATTGATATTTTTTGTTCAAACGGTCACACAATTTTTCTTATATTATTTTGCTTATAAGTATAAGGGTCAAAAAGGTAATAAAGCTTTGTTTTATTCTGACAATCATAAACTAGAATTTTTATGGACTATTATACCAGCAATAGTTCTTACAATTTTAATTACTTACGGATTAGTTACTTGGTCTGAAATCATGAATGTAGATCAAGATGAAGACCCAATTGTAATTGAATTATATGCTCAACAATTTAATTGGAAAGCAAGGTATTCAGGTGATGATAATGCTCTAGGGAAATCTAATGTTAGATTAATTGATATCGATAGAGCGAATATATTAGGTATTGATGAATACGATCCAAATGCACAAGATGATATCATTACTACTGAGCTTCATTTGCCAGTAGGGAAACCTGTATTATTTAAAATGCGATCTCAGGATGTTTTACACTCTGCTTATATGCCCCACTTTAGAGCACAAATGAATTGTGTTCCAGGGATGATTACTCAATTTGGCTTTACACCTACTGTTACAACAACAGATATGAGGAAAACACCAGAAATGATAGATAAAATATTAAACATTAATAATATAAGAGCTGAAAAGAGTAAGAGTCTGATTGAGAAAGGTGAAGAAGCTTTAGATTCTTATGAGTTTGATTACCTTTTGTTATGTAATAAAATATGTGGCAAATCACATTATAATATGCAAATGAAAATTATAGTTGAAACCCAAGAAGAATTTGATAATTGGATTAAAAAGCAAACAAAATTTAAAAACTCATTAATAGCGAAAAAATAACATTTATAATATGTCAGAATATATAGAATTTGATCCAAATGAAGATCACGGACATCATCATAAAGAGACTTTTATTACTAAATATATATTTAGCCAAGATCATAAAATGATTGCTAAACAGTATTTAATTACTGGTGTTTTATTTATGGGTATTTTAGGAATTCTTATGTCTCTATTAATGAGATTACAAATAGCTTGGCCTGAAGAGCCAAATGTTATTTTTGAATTTTTATTAGGAAAATGGGCTCCCGACGGAGTAATGGATGCTGACATCTATTTAGCGCTTGTAACAATGCACGGTACTATTATGGTTTTCTTTGTATTGACAGCTGGTTTGAGTGGGACTTTTAGTAATCTACTGATTCCTCTTCAAATTGGTGCTAGAGATATGGCCTCAGGATTTCTTAATATGATTTCATTTTGGTTATTTTTTGTTTCAACCGTTATTATGGTTATTTCAATATTTATTGAGGCAGGGCCAGCAGCAGCAGGGTGGACGATATACCCTCCTTTAAGTGCTCTTCCGATGGCTCAAGGAGGTTCTGGATTAGGTATGACTTTATGGTTAATCTCTATGGCTATCTTTATAGCCTCATCCTTACTTGGATCTCTTAATTATATAGTAACTGTTATTAACCTTAGGGCTAAAGGCATGAAATTAACAAGATTGCCATTAACAATTTGGGCATTTTTTGTTACAGCAATTATAGGAGTCATATCATTTCCTGTTTTGTTATCTGCAGCTTTATTGCTTATAATGGATAGGTCTTTCGGAACTTCTTTTTTCCTTTCAGACATTTTTATCCAAGGAGAGGTTTTGCATTATCAAGGAGGTTCACCTGTTTTGTTTGAGCATTTGTTCTGGTTTTTAGGTCATCCTGAAGTTTATATTGTATTACTTCCAGCACTAGGGATAGCATCTGAAGTAATATCTACTAACTCAAGGAAACCAATTTTTGGATACAAAGCGATGATTTTATCAATTTTAGCTATAGCATTTTTATCTACTATTGTTTGGGGACATCATATGTTTATTTCTGGCATGAATCCATTTTTAGGTTCTGTATTTACATTTACTACTTTATTAATTGCAATACCATCAGCTGTAAAAGCCTTTAATTATATAACCACACTGTGGAAAGGTAATATTCAGTTTAATACAGCAATGTTATTTTCAATTGGTTTTGTGTCAACATTTATAACTGGGGGACTTACAGGAATTATTTTGGGTGACAGCGCTCTAGATATAAACCTACACGACACTTATTTTGTTGTAGCACATTTCCATTTGGTTATGGGAATTTCAGCCCTCTATGGACTGTTTGCTGGCGTATATCATTGGTTTCCAAGATTGTTTAATAGAATGCTAAACAAAAAACTGGGATACTTACATTTTTGGGTAACTGCCGTTTGTGCCTATGGCGTGTTTTTCCCAATGCATTTTATCGGTATGGCTGGTTTACCTAGAAGATACTATACAAATTCTAATTTTCCATTATTTGATGATTTAGCTGATACAAATCAGATAATAACTATTTTTGCCCTTATTGGAGGTTTGATACAATTGGTGTTTCTATATAATTTTATTTACAGTATGTTTTATGGAAAGAAAGCTGAGCAAAACCCATGGAAATCTAATACACTGGAATGGACAGCTTCTATGAAACATATTCATGGTAATTGGCAGGGTAAACTTCCTGAAGTCTTTAGATGGCCGTATGATTACAGTAAACCTGGTTATGATGAAGATTTTGTTCCACAAAATATGCCAATGAAAAAAGGTGAAATAGAATATTAATCGATATTATATTTAATTATAAAAAAGCCTTTCTTTTTAGAGAGGCTTTTTTCTTTATATTTGTTTTATGAATGAAAATCTTGACGCATCTTCAAATAGCTTGTCCTCTGATGAACATGAATTTGAACAAAATTTAAGACCACTTTCCTTTGCGGATTTTACTGGTCAAGATCAAATTTTAGAAAACTTAAAAGTATTTATTGAGGCATCTAATCAAAGAAATGATGCTTTAGATCACACATTATTTCACGGCCCTCCAGGTCTTGGAAAAACAACATTAGCAAACATATTAGCCAATGAGTTAAATGTTGGGTTGAAAGTTTCTTCAGGTCCAGTTTTAGATAAACCAGGTGATTTAGCCGGTTTGCTTACTAATTTAGAAGAAAGAGATGTGTTGTTTATTGATGAGATACATAGGTTGAGTCCAATTGTTGAAGAATATCTTTATTCAGCTATGGAAGATTATAAAATTGATATCATGATTGAGTCTGGCCCAAATGCTAGATCTGTTCAAATTAGTTTAAACCCTTTTACTTTAATTGGAGCAACAACTAGATCAGGATTGTTAACGGCACCAATGAGGGCAAGATTTGGAATTACAAGCAGATTAGAATATTACACAAAAGAAGTGTTATCTACCATTGTTAAAAGAAGTGCTGATATATTAGGCGTCATTATATCTGATGAAGCTTCAGTTGAAATTGCAGGTAGAAGTAGAGGTACACCTAGAATAGCAAATGCCTTACTGAGAAGGGTTAGAGATTTCGCACAAATTAAAGGAAATGGAGAGATAGATATTAATATTTCTAAAAGTAGCTTGAAAGCGTTAAATGTAGATAAGTATGGTCTAGATGAAATGGATAATAAAATTCTAAATACTATAATAGATAAATTCAATGGTGGCCCCGTAGGGCTAAATACTCTTTCAACTGCTGTTGGAGAGAATGCAGAAACAATCGAAGAGGTTTATGAGCCTTTTTTAATCCAGCAAGGCTTTATCATGAGGACTCCTAGGGGGCGAGAAGTTATGGAAATAGCTTACAAGCATCTTGGTAAGATTAGGGCAAATAAACAAGAAGGTTTGTTTTAATTTTTAAAAACTCAATTGAATAATAAAAAAAAATATACTGAATTAATCAAGTCTGAGGCAAAAAGACTAGGTTTCATTTCTTGTGGTATAAGTAAGTCTGAGTTTTTAGAAGAAGAAGCACCTAGATTGGAAAGTTGGCTTAATAAAAACATGAATGGTGAAATGAAATATATGGAAAACCATTTTGACAAAAGATTAGACACAACAAAACTAGTTTTAGATTCAAAAAGTGTTATTTCATTATTGTATAATTACTTCCCTAACCAGATCTTAAATGGGGATAACTCACCTAAGATATCAAAATATGCATACGGAAATGACTATCATTTTGTATTAAAAGAAAAAGTGAATGAACTATTATATTTTATAAGAGAAAATATTGGAGAAGTTTCGGGAAGAGCATTCGTAGACTCAGCTCCTATTTTAGAAAAAGCGTGGGCTGCTAAAAGTGGTTTAGGGTGGGTTGGTAAAAACTCTAATTTAATCACAAAAAAAGTAGGTTCATTTTACTTTATTACTGAGTTAATAATTGATCTAGATTTAGATCACGATCATCAACAGACAGACCATTGTGGTTCTTGTACAGCTTGTCTAGACGCATGTCCAACTAATGCAATAGTAGAACCTTACGTAGTTGATGGCAGTAAGTGCATTTCATACTTCACTATAGAATTAAAGGATAATATTCCAATATCCATGAAGGGAATGTTTGAAAACTGGATGTTTGGCTGTGATATTTGTCAAGACGTATGTCCTTGGAATAAATTTTCAAAAGCTCATAATGAGCCATTATTTAATCCAAATCCAGATTTATTATCAATGACAAAAAAAGATTGGGAAGAAATAACTCTAGATACTTTCAGTAAAGTATTTTCAAAATCTGCAGTTAAAAGAACTAAGTTTAAAGGGTTAAAAAGAAATATAAATTTCTTAAAACATTAACCTATTAAGTTTTAATTTTAATCATAAGATCTTACATTTGTAATTCATCAATTTTATAATGAAAAGAAGAACCACTAGAAAACAAGCATTAGATTATCACTCTAAACCAACTCCGGGTAAAATTAAAGTAGTACCAACCAAGAAATATGCTACTCAAAGAGACCTTTCTTTAGCATATTCTCCAGGCGTAGCTGAGCCATGTTTAGAAATTGAAAAAGATAAAGCAAATTCTTATAAATATACTTCTAAAGGAAACCTTGTAGCTGTAATAACAAATGGTACAGCTGTATTAGGACTAGGGAATATTGGCGCGGAAGCATCTAAGCCTGTGATGGAAGGGAAAGCTTTATTATTTAAAATTTTTGCTGATATTGATGTTTTTGATATTGAAGTAGATACCGAAAATATTGATGATTTCATTAATACTGTAAAAAACATTGCACCAACCTTTGGTGGAATTAATTTAGAAGATATCAAAGCCCCTGAAGCTTTTGAAATTGAAAAAAGATTAAAGGAAGAGCTTGATATACCTGTGATGCATGATGATCAACATGGTACTGCAATTATCTCTGCAGCTGCTTTAATTAACGCATTAGAAATTGCTGATAAAAAAATTGAAGATGTGAAAATGGTTATTAGTGGTGCAGGTGCCGCAGCAATATCTTGTGCTAAGCTCTATAAATCTTTCGGCCTTAACAAGGACAACATTATTATGCTTGATAGTAAAGGTGTAATTAATAATAAAAGAAAAAATTTAAATGAATCTAAAGCAGAGTTTGCTACTTCAAGAAATATAAAAAATTTAGATGAGGCTATTGTTGATTCAGATGTTTTTATAGGTTTATCTACATCTGATATTTTAACCCCAGATATGTTAAATAAAATGGCCGAAAACCCTATTGTTTTTGCCATGGCAAACCCAGACCCAGAAATTGATTACAAGTTAGCTATCAGTACAAGAGACGACATTATTATGGCTACAGGTAGAAGTGATAATCCAAATCAAGTCAATAACGTTTTAGGTTTCCCATTTATTTTTAGAGGTGCTTTGGACGTCAGAGCCACTACTATAAATGAAGAAATGAAAAAAGCAGCAGTTATCTCTCTTGCTGATTTAGCTAAAGAAGCTGTTCCTGAGCTGGTTAATGTAGCGTATGATCAAACAAGATTGGCTTTTGGGAAAGATTATATTATTCCAAAACCATTTGACCCTAGATTAATTTCAGTTGTCCCACCTGCTGTCGCAAAGGCTGCGATGGAGAGTGGAGTTGCTCAATCCCCTATTAAAAATTGGTCAAAGTATGAAGATGAACTTATTGAAAGATCTGGAGGAGATAACAAGCTAGTGAGATTAATGCACGGAAGAGCAAAAAGAAGTCCCAAAAGAGTTGTTTTTGCAGAAGCTGATCAATTAACCGTATTAAAGGCTGCTCAGTTTGTTCATGATGAAGGTATTGCAATTCCAATTTTATTAGGAAGAAAAGAGACAATAAAATTATTGATGCAGGAGCTAGACTTTGATGATCCTATTGAAATTATAGATCCTAAGGAAAACAGTCAAGATATGATTGATGAATATGCATCTATCTATTGGAAAAAAGAAGAAAGAAATGGTCTTACTCTTTTAGCTTCTAAAAAATTAATGAGAGAGCGAAATTACTTTGCAGCAATGATGTTAAATGCTGGAGATGCAGATGCACTTATCACTGGATATTCAAAAAGCTATCCAAATGTTGTAAAGCCAATACTAAAATTAATAGGTTTAGATAAAGGAGTAACTAGAATTGCAACAACGAATTTATTAATTACTGATAGAGGCCCCTTATTCTTAAGCGATACCTCAATTAATATCGATCCTAACGCTAAGGACTTAGCTAAGATTGCTCAAATGACAGCTGCTACAGTTAAAATGTTTGGTATTGAACCTGTCATAGCAATGACTTCTTATTCAAATTTTGGTTCTTCTAAAGATATTTCAGCTACTAAAGTGAGAAGTGCCGTGAAATATTTACACAAATCTTTTCCTGACTTGATAGTTGATGGAGAGCTTCAAACAGATTTTGCATTAAATAATAAAATGAGAAATGATATATTTCCATTTTCAAAATTATCTTCTAAGAAAGTAAATACATTGATTTTTCCTAATTTAGACTCTGCAAATATTACTTATAAGCTTTTAAAAGAATTAAATAAAGCTGATAATATTGGGCCGATAATGATGGGGTTAAAAAAACCTGTCCATATTTTGCAATTAGATGCTTCTGTTGATGAAATTATTAACATGACTGCTATAGCAGTAATTGATGCTCAAATTAAAGAATCAAGAAAATAAATTAACTAAATTTGATTAAAATTTAAATTATGATAACACATATAAAAGGAAAATTAGTAGAAAAATCTCCTACAAGTGTTATTATTGATGTAAATGGGGTAGGTTATTTAATTAATATTTCTTTAAATACATTTTCTGCCATTCCTGATAAAGAGTACTTACAACTATACACCCACCTTCAAATAAAAGAAGACTCACACACATTATTTGGATTCTATGGATTAAAAGAAAGAGAGATATTTAGATTACTTATTTCGGTAAGCGGTATTGGCGCTAGTATTGCAAGAACAATGTTATCATCTCTTTCACCACAACAAATAATTCAAGGAATTTCAATTGGAGATTCAGCTATGATTCAATCTGTTAAAGGAATTGGACTCAAAACTTCTCAAAGAGTTATAATTGAATTAAAAGACAAAGTCTTAAAAATATATGACATTGATGATAATATTTCTTTCCAAAACAACAATACGGCTAAAGAAGAAGCGTTATCTGCTTTAGAAGTGCTCGGAATTAACAAAAAAACTTCCGAAAAACTAGTTGATAAAATCATGTTAGATAATGCAGATGCTTCAATTGAATTTATAATTAAAGAGGCTTTGAAAAACTTATAATTTACTTTGAATATATTTAAAAATATAGTTTATAATAAATTTAATATAATCTTACTTAGTGTAACTATAACACTATCTGTAACTTCTCTTTATTCTCAGGATCAAATAAATGAAGGTTTTTCAACAACGAATATTGAATTAGACAATCCTTCAAGTATAGTTGAAAATTACATCTATGACGCTGTTAGTGATAGATATTTTTTTAATCAATCCATAGGAAACTTCAATATAAATTATCCTATTATTTTATCTCCAAAGGAGTATGAAGAGCTGGTTTTAAATGAAAACCTTAAAAAATATTATAAGGATAAAATTAATGCTGCAGAAGGAAGATTAGATGGCTCTGAAGATTTACAGAAAAATTTAATCCCCGAAATATATGTTAACTCTAAATTATTTGAAACACTTTTTGGTGGAAACACAATTGAAGTTGTCCCACAAGGATCTCTAGAGATTGATTTAGGTGTTTTATATACTAAACAGGATAACCCTTCATTTTCACCTAGGAATAGAAGTAATTTTTCATTTGATTTTGATCAAAGAATTGGACTTAGTTTACTAGGAAAAGTAGGGACCAGGGTACAGGTAAATGCAAATTTTGACACTCAGTCTACTTTCGATTTTCAAAACCTAATGCAAATTCAATATGAACCTTCAGAAGATGATATTATTAAAAAAATAGAAGTAGGAAATGTAAGTATGCCTTTAAATAGCTCCTTGATTTCAGGTGCACAGAGTTTATTTGGGTTTAAAACAGAACTGCAATTTGGAAAAACCAAAGTTACTGCGGTTTTTTCTGAACAAAAATCAGAAGCTAAGACTGTGGTAGCTCAAGGTGGAGGTACTATTGAAGAATTTCAATTTAGAGCTTTAGATTATGATGAGAATAGACATTTTTTTCTAAGTCACGCTTTCAGAGATAAATATGATGAGGCTTTAATTAACTACCCTTTTATAAATTCTAGTATTCAAATTACTAGAACAGAAGTGTGGATAACTAACAGAAATAATAGAGTAGATAATGTTAGAAATATTGTAGCCTTTCAAGATTTAGGAGAGTCTTCATCTTTATCTTCTGATGTTAATGTTTTTGTCGGGCCTAATTCAAATCCTGACAATGCAAATAATGGCTTTAACCCAATGATTATTGGTCAAGCAAACTCACAATTAACTAATTCTGTTAGAGATATAGCGACAATTCAATCTGGGATTCTTTTACCAAATGTTAACGAAGGGTTTGATTATGGTAAGTTAGAGAATGCTAAAAAATTAATTCTTGGCTCTGATTATGCTATTAATACTCAACTAGGTTATATTTCATTAAATCAAAAACTTGCAAATGATGAAATATTAGCGGTTGCTTTTCAATATACTATAGGAAATCAAGTATTTCAAGTTGGTGAATTCGCTAACGACGGGGTACAGGCCACTGAAGTAACAGATAATAACGACTCTAATCCTGTAGTTAACAATAATAACTTAATAGTAAAATTATTAAAAAGTACTGTAAGTAGTGTTGATGAGCCTATGTGGAATTTAATGATGAAAAATATTTATAATACAGGTTCATTTCAATTAGATGAAGACGGATTTAAGTTAAATATTTTTTATAATGAATCATCCCCTTTAAATTATATAACTCCAGTTGACGGGACTCCTTTTCCAAGTATCAACAACAATGAATTAAACCTTAGCGAAACGCCACTTTTAAATCTGTTTAACTTTGATAGATTAAATTCTAATAATGACCCGCAATTAAATGGGGATGGTTTTTTTGACTTTGTTCCCGGTATTACAGTTTTACAAAATAATGGTAAAATTATCTTTACTAAAGTGGAGCCATTTGGAAAATTCTTATTTGAAAAATTAAGATTAAGTCCCAATGAAAATTACGACGGAAATCAAGAGATAACTGATGATTATAATTTAAATCAAAAGAAATACGTTTACTCTTCTCTTTATAAGTCTTCAAAAACGATTGCACTTCAACAATCAGAAAAAAATAAATTTCAAATTAAAGGAAAATATAAATCATCTAGTGGCTCGGGAATACCAATAGGTGCGTACAATGTCCCTAGAGGGTCCGTTAATGTTACTGCAGGAGGAAGAGTACTAGTTGAAGGGGTTGATTATACTGTGAATTATCAATTAGGAACAGTTCAAATTCTTGATCCAGCTCTTCAATCTTCAGGAACCCCCATCACTGTTAGTGTAGAGAATAACGCAACATTTGGACAGCAAACAAAAAGATTTACAGGTTTTAATGTTGAACATCAGTTTAATGAGAATTTCTTATTAGGGGGGACATTTTTAAACTTAAACGAAAGGCCTGTAACTCAAAAAGCAAATTACGGCACAGAACCTATTAATAATACGATATTTGGCTTTAATGGAAATTTCTCTACTGAAGTACCTATATTAACAAGATTGATTAATAAGTATCCAACCATCCAAACTGATGTCCCTTCAAACTTATCCATTAGGGGAGAGGTCGCGTATTTAGTTCCAGGAGCTCCTAAGGGAACTGATTTTAAAGGGGAGGTCACATCTTATGTTGATGATTTTGAAGGAACTCAAAATATTATTGACTTATTGAGTCCTCAAGGCTGGTCTTTATCGAGTAGACCTAAAGATTTAGGATTAATATACAATGATGGAGCTGAGGATTCTAATGGAATTCAGAACGGATTTGATAGAGCTTTGTTAAACTGGTACTCAATTGATCCAGTCTTTTATAGTAGTATAAGGCCAAGCGATATAAATGATGATGATATTTCAAACCCATACACACGTAGAATTTTTATTGATGAAATTTTCCCGCAGCTTGATATTGTTCAAGGTCAAATTTCTGTAATCAATTCTTTAGATTTAAATTATTATCCAGAAGAAAGAGGCCCATATAACATGAATCCAGAAAATTCTGAAAACAGTTTACTTAATCCTTCAAATAGTTGGGCTGGAATTACTAGACAAATTACAACTACTGACTTTGAGCAATCAAATGTTGAATATATAGAGTTTTGGCTACAAGACCCGTTTATTAATAACTTAAATAACACTGGAGGTAAGCTGACTTTCAATTTAGGTAATATCTCTGAAGATATCTTGAAAGATGGCAGAAAACAATACGAAAATGGTTTGCCAGAGGATGGAGATATAAACTTATTAAATGAGACTACATGGGGAGCGATAGTTCCACAAAACCAATCATTAATTTATGCATTTTCGACATTAGGACAAGAGAGAGAAAATCAAGATGTAGGTTTAGATGGTTATGATGACCAAGACGAAATAGTTAAGTTTCCTTCTTTCTCAACTCTTGATGACCCTTCAAACGATAATTATAGTTATTTTTTAAATGAGGATGGTAGTATTTTAAACAGGTATAAAAAGTATAATGGTTTAGAAGGTAATTCCCCAGAAGTATTTACAAATACTAACAGAGGTTCAACTACACAGCCAGATGCAGAAGATATCAATAGAGATAATACAATGAATACTATTGATAGTTACTTTGAATATGAACTTAATATCACCCCAAACTCTCTATCTGATATAAACAATGAATTTATTAAAGATAGAAAAGAAAAAACAGTAACATTACCTAACGGAACAACAGAAACAATTAAATGGTATCAATTTAGAATTCCTATTAATGAGCCTACAAATACAGTTGGAGGTATATCAGACTTTAGATCTATTAGATTTATAAGAATGTATTTGAATGAATTCACTGACAACACAATATTTAGATTTGGCACACTAGAATTAGTTAGAAGTGATTGGAGAAAATATCAATTAACTCTAGATGAAGAGCCTAATAATAATAATGACATTACATCAATAAATGTTGGAGTTATAGGAATACAGGAAAATGAAGAAAGTTATGTCTCTCCGCCAGGGGTAGAAAGGGAGCAATTTAACAACAATAATACTATTGTAAGACAAAACGAACAATCATTAGTGTTAGATGTTTGTGCATTAGAAACTGAGGATTCAAGAGCTGTTTATAAGGATATCAATGTTGATATGAGGCAGTATAAAAGATTAAGGATGTTTATACATGCTGAAGAAGGAGCAAGCCCAGGATTGTCTGATGGAGATATTGTTGGTTTTATAAGAATGGGTAATGATTTAAGTCAAAACTATTATCAAATAGAAGTGCCTTTACAGAGATCTTCTTCTAATACATTAGACCCTCAATCTGTTTGGCCGGAAATCAATGAAATTAATTTACCAATAGAAGTCCTTGAATCAATAAAATCATTGGGTATTACTAACGGAACTTTAGCTAACGAAGATCCAATTTTTTACAATGTTTTTGGTGATGATCTAGTAGCTGATCCAGTTGATGAGTTTTCAGAATATCAATTGGGACAGCACAGAGTGTCCATTAAAGGAAACCCTAATTTTGGAGATATTAGAACCTTAATGGTAGGAGTTAAAAACCCAAGACAAGACAATATGGATGTTTGCGGTACAGTTTGGTTCAACGAATTAAGATTATCTGACATGGATAATGAAGGAGGGTGGGCAGCAACGATTACCTTAGACACTAACATTGCAGATTTTCTAAGCTTAAGTGCTACAGGAAGACAAAGCACTAGCGGATTTGGGAGTATTGAGCAAGGCCCTAATGAAAGAGATATAGAAGACAAGAAACAATATGATTTAGTATCAAACATTAATGTTGGTCAGTTACTACCAAAAAAATGGGGAGTTTCTATACCATTTAATTTCGGAGTCAGTGAGGAGTTAATTACTCCTGAATACGATCAACAGTATAAAGACATTAAATTACAAAGTAGATTAAATTCAGCTGAAAATTTAATTGAAAAAAATAACATTTTAGAAAGATCAGAGGATTATACAAAAAGAAAGAGTATAAATTTTATAGGTATTAATAAACAACGGTCAGGGGAAGGAAAATCAAAATTTTATGATATTGAAAATTTAACTTTTAATTACTCATATAATCAAGTAGAGCACAGAGATTATGAAATAGAAGATTTATTAGATCAAAATGTTAGAGCTGGTGCTACTTATAATTTTAATTTTAATTCAATAAAACTAGAACCATTTAAGAAAAATGATTCTTTATTTACAGGCAAATATTTTAAGATTTTAAAAGACATTAATTTTAATTTATTACCTACAAATATTTCTATTAATACTGATTTTATAAGACAATTTAACAGACAAAAATTCAGGGAATCTGAATTGACAGGAGATAATATTTCTGTTAATGAGCTTTTTAGAAGAAATTATAATTTTGATTTGCAATATAATTTTAACTACGTCCTAAGTGATGGTCTTAATTTCAGTTACAATGCTTCTAATAATAATATTGTAAAAAATTACTTTATAGATGACAATATAAATGGTGCACAAGATTCTTCTCTAGACGTTTTTGATAGATTCTTTGATATAGGAGACCCTAATAGACAAACTCAGCAATTTACAATCAATTACGAACTACCTTTAAATAAAATACCAACCTTTAGTTTTTTAAGAGCTTCATACTCATATACAGGTGATTTTCAATGGCAAAAAGGATCTGATTTATTTGGAAATCTAAGCTTGAATGGAGAAACATATGATTTAGGAAACACCATCTCTAATGCTAATACTCATAACATAAATAGCTCGTTAGATATGTTAAAATTTTACAGATATATTGGTTTAGTCAAAAATAATAATAGAAGATCAAGTGATAAAAATTCTTTTGGGAATCAAAGAAATTCTGCAGTCAATAAAAAGTTTAATTTTAAAAATACTTTAATCGATTTAGTTACGAGTGTTAAAAGAATACAGGTAAATTATTCTGAAAATAATGGTTCTTTTTTACCAGGTTATTTACAAACACCTGATTTTATTGGCTCTTTTAAGCCCTCACTTGGATATGTTTTCGGCAGTCAAAGGGATATTAGATATTTAGCAGCAAGAAATGGATGGCTAACAGTATTTCCAGATTTCAATCAACAATACACGGAAGTAACTAATAAAAATTTAACTTTTTCAGCTAACTTAACTCCTATAAGAGATCTAAAGATAGATCTAACTGCGGGTAGAACGTATTCTGAAAACTTAACTGAAAATTTCAATGCTATAGATGAAAATGGAGATGGACTTAGTGATGATTACAATCCTTTAATTCAAAATACTTTAGGAAATTTTAATATTTCAACTGTACTTATCAAAACGGCATTCTCTAACAGTGATGAAAATAGTTCTGATACATTTAATGCATTTAGGGAAAACCGATTAATTATAGCCAGAAGATTGGCCTTAGACGCTGGCATTGATTTTTCTAATCCTAATAATTTTGAAAATGGAGACTTGACTAGTTTTCCATTAGGTTATGGAAAAACTAATCAGTCAGTTTTGTTACCAGCATTTTTATCAGCCTACAGCGGAGCTGACCCCTCAAAATCTAGTATGGGAGCATTCAGAAACGTTCCTATTCCAAACTGGACTTTGAAATATACTGGATTAATGAAGCTGAAATGGTTCAAAAAGAATTTTAAAAGATTATCTATTTCTCATGGGTATAATGCAATATATACAATTAACCAATTTAGGTCTAATTTAGATTATAAATCCGGAAATCCTGATTTAGATTTTAGTTCCCAAAACCCAAATGTTTTCGATCAATCTGATAATTATAAAAACGAATTTTTATATAGTAATATAAATTTAATGGAGCAATTTAGCCCTTTGTTTAAATTAGATTTTGAAATGAAAAATTCAGTAACTTTATCGACTGAAGTTAAAAAAGACCGATTACTATCTTTAAGTTTTGACAATAATCTATTAACTGAAATACAAGGAAATGAATATATTTTTGGATTCGGTTATAGGTTTAAAGACCTTAAAATAAATTCTAGTTTAGGTGGATCTAATCAAATTATAACAAGTGATTTGAACATGAAATTAGATCTTTCTGTTAGGAATAATAAAACAATTATTAGATATTTGGACCTGGATAATAATCAAGTCACGTCTGGACAAACAATATGGAATTTTAAGTATTCAGCAGATTATAATTTTAGCAGGAATTTAACAGGTATATTTTATTTTGATTATTCTTTTTCAGAGTATGCTATATCTACTGCGTTTCCACAAACAACTATAAGATCTGGATTTACTATGAGATATAATTTCGGTAATTAATTTAATATAAATAATAAATGAACACACCTTTAAATTTAAAATACACTAAAGACCACGAGTGGGTATTAATAGAAAATAGCATAGCAACTATTGGAATTACAAATTTCGCTCAAGGAGAGCTAGGAGACATAGTTTACGTCGAAGTGGATACCGTGGGTGAAAAATTTGAAGCAGAAGAGATTTTTGGATCTGTTGAAGCAGTAAAGACAGTCTCTGATCTTTTTTTACCACTTGCTGGTGAAATTATTGAATTTAATGAATTACTTGAAAGTGAACCTGAAAAAGTCAATTATGACCCCTATGGAGATGGTTGGATGATAAAAGTTAAAATTAGTGATGCTACTCAAGTTGAGAATTTAATGTCACCTGAACAATATAAGGAGATGATTGGTGAATAAAATTAATTTAATTTTCGCATTAGTATACAGTGCTTTAATTATTTACTTAGGGTTGTCAGAACCTGAAACCTTTTCAGTTACAAGTTTTGAGATGAATGATAAGTTAGCTCATTTCATTTTTTATTTCATTTTTTATTTTATTTGGCATAATTCATTCAATTATTTTTTTGAAAAAAATGCATTAGTTTATTTATTTATTTTTGCATTTATCTTTAGTATTTTTATTGAACTTGGACAAAAATATTTAACTCTATCTAGAAATGCTGAATTATTAGACATTGTTTCTAATTTGATTGGAATCCAATTAGCTTACTTATATTTTTACTTTAAAAAAAGAAATATTTAAAATTATAATCACTTGTTTTTTATTCAAATAATTGGTTATTTTACCAAACCTGAAAAAATAAAATAAAATATGGAGTCTAAAAAAAATCCAAAAGCAGATATTTCGAGAAATGCTTCATTGTATTTTGCAATAGGATTAGCTTTGATGGTGTTTTTATCTTATACACTTATCAATTGGAAACAATATGATAAAACAGATGATGTAATCGACACCATGAAAATGGGAGAACTAGATGATGAGGAAATTCCTGAAATTATTGAGGTACAGCCAGAGATTAAACCACCACCACCAGTCCCTGAAATTATTGAGATTATTGAAGATGAAGTAGAAGATGTTGAGGAAACGGTTATAGAATCTACAGAAACTGATCAAGAAGAAGAAATCGAAATTGAAGAAATCGAAATTGAAGAGATTGAGGAAGATATTGAAGTTCCATTTGCTGTTATTGAAAATGTTCCAATTTTCCCAGGTTGTGATAAAGGAAACAACGCCGCTAAGAAAAAATGTATGTCTCAGAAAATAACAAAATTTGTTCAAAGAAAATTTAATACAGACTTAGCTGGAGACTTAGGTCTTTCCGGTAGGCAAAGAATCAGTGTTATTTTTAAAATTGATAAATCTGGATCTGTAGTTGGTGTTAGAGCTAGGGCTCCACATCCAAGATTAGAAAAAGAAGCAACAAGGGTAATTAATTTACTGCCTGACATGAAGCCTGGTAAACAAAGAGGAAAAGCTGTGATAGTTTCATATTCTTTGCCTATAATTTTTCAAGTTCAAGACTAAATCCTTCTCTTAAATTACTTAATTTAAGATTGTACTTATTGTATTTTAGACTTATCTTTGCGGCTGTATTAATATAGCCCATGAATCTAAGTACAACTATAGAAGAAGATAAAAAATTCACACTAAGTTCTTTTGTGGAAATAACTAAGCTGCGATTATCAATAAGCGTGGTTTTCTCTTCTGTAATCAGTTACTTAATAGGTGCTAGTCAATTTGATTTTCAAATATTTTTCTACTTAGTTTTTGGAGGCCTATTGATGGTTAGTTCTTCAAATATTTTCAATCAAGTAATTGAAAGAGACCTTGATTCTTTAATGAAAAGAACAAAAGGCCGCCCTTTACCAATGGGGCAAATTTCAGTTAACTCAGCTCTACTATTGGGCTTTACTTTTCTTATAGTTGGATTAACCTCTCTTTACTTAATAGACCCTTTGTGCGCAATGCTGGGGGCTATCTCAATTTTTATATACGCATGTGTATATACTCCTTTAAAGTTAATCACCCCCCTTTCTGTGTTTGTTGGAGCTATCCCAGGAGCTATTCCATTTATGCTTGGATGGGTTGCAGCAACTAATGAAATTGGCGTAGAGGCAATAGCATTATTTTTAATGCAGTTTTTTTGGCAGTTTCCACATTTCTGGGCTATTGCATGGTGGCAAAATGATGAATATGAAAAAGCTGGATTTAAAATGCTTCCTACAGGAAAAAAAGATAAATCAACTACTTTTCAAATAATTTTTTATTCTTTTTGGGCAGTAATCATGTCTATCGCCCCATACTTTAATTTTACTGGTGATCTTTCTCTTTCGTCGTATGGCTTAGTTATTGTTATTCTTTTGGGGTTATTATTATTGTTTTATTCTTTCAAATTATTCAAAAACAGTACTACTCAGAATGCAAAAATTTTGATGTACGTGAGTATTTTATATTTAACATTAGTGCAAATAGTATATTTAATCGATAATTTATATTAATTCAAAATGGATTTAACACAAGGATCAAACTTAACAAAAAATAATAGAGCAAAAAAAATGATGCTTTGGTTCGGAATAGCATCTTTAATAATGTCCTTTGGAGGCTTAACCAGTGCTTTTATTGCTAGTAAGACAAGGGTAGACTGGGTTTCAGACCTTGAACTTCCGACAGCCTTTACCGCAAGTTTAATTGTAATAATTTTTAGCAGTATTCTTTTGTATTTATCGAAGCTATCACTAAAAAATAACGATTTTAAAAAGAGTGTTCCTTTTTTCTTTTTGGTCATTGTCTGTGCAGTCACATTTGTTTTATTACAGGGTTACGGATTCTATCAATTAGTTGAATCAAATAATCATTTTACAGGGCCTACAAGTAATATCACTTCTTCTTTTGTTTCTTTAATTGCTTTTTTTCACTTGTTACACGTACTGGCTGGTTTGCTGTGTTTAGTAGTTGTTTTTATAAAGCTTTTAAATAAGAAATACCAGAGCGATAATATGTTGGGGTTTGAACTAGCGGCTTACTTTTGGCATTTTGTTGATGTTTTATGGATTTACTTGTTTTTATTTTTAGTTTTCTTCATATAAATTAATTATTTTTGTATCGTTTTTAATATAAATCAAATTTATGAGCTCTACAGTATCTACATCAAGTCAAGGCGAAGTTTGGGCAGGTGGAAATAAGCCAATGAAAGCCAGTTATGGAAAATTAATGATGTGGTTTTTTATTGTATCAGATGCTTTAACTTTCTCGGGTTTTTTAGCAGCTTATGGTTTTTCAAGATTTAAATTTATTGATTCTTGGCCTATAGCAGATGAGGTTTTTACTCACGTTCCGTTTCTACATGGTCAAGAGCTTCCAATGATCTATGTAGCATTCATGACCTTTGTTTTAATTATGTCTTCAGTTACTATGGTACTTGCAGTTGATGCTGGACATCACATGAAAAAAGCGAAAGTAACTTTCTATATGTTTCTGACAATCATTGGGGGATTGATATTTGTGGGTTCTCAAGCATGGGAATGGGCAACTTTTATTAAAGGAGATTTTGGTGCTGTAAAAACTCACGGAGGTAATATAATTCAGTTTGTTGATGCTGATTCTAACCATAGAGTTGCGTTAAAAGATTTTGCTCACTCTTTACCTACTGATCGAGTCCAACACGAAAATAATAATGGTATTTGGTTTATGTCTGAATCATCTTTATCATCTTATTCGTTAGAAGAGGTGATTGAAGGTTTTGAAAAAGATTCAACTATTGTTATAAGAACTCAGATTATAGAAGATAACGAGAAGACTGTTTTGTCACGCGAAGAATCTCGAACATTTTTAAAAGAAAATGGCAAGTATGTAGTTGAAGGCGCAAATTTAAAAGACAACGAGTATGGGTCTCCTCTTTTTGCTGATTTCTTTTTCTTTATAACAGGCTTTCACGGGTTTCACGTTTTTTCAGGGGTAATTTTAAATATTATAATATTCTTTAATGTTATTGTAGGGACTTATGAGAAGAGAGGCAGTTATGAAATGGTTGAAAAAGTTGGGCTATATTGGCATTTTGTTGATTTAGTTTGGGTATTTGTATTTACTTTTTTCTATTTGGTTTAATTATATATTATTGATATGGCAGATGCGCATAATTTAGAAATTTTTAGAGGTTTAATTAAATTTAAATCTAATACACAGAAGATTTGGGGTGTATTGATATTGCTTTCAATTGTTACTACAGTCGAGGTTGTATTAGGTATCATTAAGCCAGATGTTTTAATGCAAAATTTTCTAAGTACGAAAATTTTAAATTGGATTTTTATAATTTTAACTATAATCAAAGCTTATTACATAACATGGGACTTTATGCACATGCGAGATGAAACACCTGCTCTAAGAAGAGTTGTTGTGTGGACTGCAATTTTTCTAATTTGTTACTTATTATGGATACTAATTCAAGAAGCAGGGTATATATTTAATACTTACGACCAAGGTCATATTAAAACAAACTTTTAATAGCCTTTTATACCCAGTTTCTTATTATACAAACTAAATGAATTCTAGCCCTTTAGAAAAATGGTTTATACTGGGAGTATTATTTTTTCTTCCCGTTTTTTTCTTGTTACTTTTATATCCATCTACTCATAACTATAATTCTCTAGATGTAGTTCAAACCAATATCAATGATGTTGATTCATTTACTTACATAGATAACAATAAGAGACTTTTAAAAGATAACATTACTGTTCTAGCATTTTTGGGAGATATCCCTACGGATAATTTAACTGTAGCGTTAAACCTTAAGGAGCTTGTTTATGATAAGTTCACGGGCTTTAAAAAATTTCAAATGCTAATGATTGTTCCTAACGGATCAGAAACCCAAGTAAATAAATTACTACAAGAGTTGTATGCATATGATGAGTTAAAATATTGGGGTTTTGCATTTGGCTCTAAAGAACAGATTTGTTATTTATACGAATCTCTTAAATCAACAAATGAGTTAAGTAGTAACCTATCTTCTACTAATGTGTTTATCGTTGATAAAGATTTAAATCAAAGAGGAAGAATTGATGACAGAAAAGAATCTGAAATTAAAAAAGGAAAAGAATTATTTGGATTGAGTTCTTATAACTCTACTAAAGTATCAGAAATAAAAAACAAGATGAATGATGACCTAAGAATTTTATTTACCGAGTATAGACAAAAAAGAAAAGGGAATTATGACTCAAATGATAGAAGAAACGAAAATATAGATAAACCATGAGCAAAAGAGATAACTCATACATTGGGATTTCATTTATAATATTAGTTTTTGGAATAATCTTTGTTCCAAAAATTATTGATAGATTAAAAAATAATGATTTTGTAAGAGAAGGAAGGAGTGGGTCTGTTACTTCTGCTGAAAACGTTTCTGATTTGATGTATTTAGTAATTAATGGTGAACGAAAAAAAGTTCCAAACTTCTCCTTTACCAATCAACGTGGGCAATTGATTACAAATGAAGACTACAAAGGAAAGGTTTACGTGGTTGAATTCTTTTTTACAACATGCCCTACGATTTGTCCAATTATGAACTATAACCTTGTGGAAATTCAAAATACCTTTAATGAATTTGATAATCTTGGTTTTGCTTCCTTTACAATAAATCCTGCATACGATACTGTTGAGGTTTTAAGTGAGTACGCGACTCAATATGGAATTACAAATAAGAATTGGAATCTTTTAACAGGGGATAAAGAAGAGATATATAAGCTTGCAAATAATGGTTTTAAAATATACACTGCGCAAGAGGATTCTGCAGCAGGTGGGTTTGAGCATTCTGGTAATTTTGCTTTAATTGACAAAGAAGGCTATATTAGGTGTAGGTCTGATAAATCTGGAAATCCATTAATATATTATAAAGGCTTTATTGACTTTAATGAAAAAGTTGATAGTGATGGAGAGATTGAACAAATTTCAATTTTAAAAGAAGACATTTTAAAATTATTAAAATAACACTCATGCAAAAACCAATTAAATACAATAAGTTGATAATAGTTGTTTCAATTATTGTTCCATTAGTTGTGGCAGTTTTAGCTTCTCCAATTGGAAAATTGAATAAATATTTTGAAAATGTGTGGGATTTGAGTTTCTTGCCACCAATATATGCATCTATTAATGGTCTTACGGCTCTAATACTAATATCTGCACTAATTGCAATAAAGAATAAAAAAATACTTTTACATTCTTTACTCATGAAATGTGCTATTGCTTTGTCATTAGTATTCCTTGTAATGTATATTGCATACCATATGACAAGTGAGTCTACTCCTTTTGGCGGAGAAGGAACAATTAGATATATTTACTTTACTATTCTTATTTCTCATATTCTTTTGTCAATCACTGTAATCCCATTTGTTTTAGTAACTTATGTTAGAGCAATTACAAATGATATACAGGCGCATAAAAAAATAGCAAAAATAACGTTTCCACTTTGGCTTTATGTAGCTGTTACTGGAGTCGTTGTATATATTATGATATCACCATACTACTAATTATGAAACTAAAGTTTGTATTACTAGTCATTCTATTCTTTCTAGCTGATGCTACCTTGGGGCAGTGCGCTATGTGTAGGGCTGTTTTAGAGAGTGAAGATGGGCAAGCCTCAGCAAAGGGGATTAATGATGGAATTGTATACCTAGCGGCGATTCCGTACATTGTAGTAGCAAGCATCGCTTTTATTATTTACAGAAAATTTAAGAAATAAATAAAATAAAATACTAAAATGGGAATTTGGCAATGGACTGAATTTATATTTTGGTTCTTTTCTCTCCAATCATCTTGATAATTATAGCTCTATGCGTAATTTCAATTGGTATATTTTTCTCATTTATTGTTATGCTTCTTCAAAAACATTTTTCTAGAGAACGTGACTTCAATTTGGAATATATAAACCTACTACTATGGAAATAAATTAGGTTTATAAAATAAACTAGTTTACATTTGTGTTATAATTAATAATTAATAAAATGAATAAAGAAGAGCAAATAAAAATCATAAATGATGCTATAATACAAACAAAATACAGTCTAAAACCTCTAGGGTTTAATCTATTATTTTGGGGGATTTTAATTATATCGATGAGCTTATTCCATTATTTTTTCCCTGAACTTATACAATTCTCTTATTATTCAGCAGCCGTGTATTGGATCTCAATTCCAGTTATAGGTATGATATATACGACCAATTATAACATTAAAAATGGAATTAAGATAGGTTATGAAACTCAATTAGGAAGAGTTATAAAAATTATTTGGGGGGTTTTTGTACTTTCCTGGTTATCGATTTTTGCAATTACGATAATTCAAGGTGATAATCAACCTGTTCTAGATATCTTATTTATACTTGCTATGGTTCTTATAATGACTGGACTTATAATAAAATTTAAAAATATTACAATTGGAGGATTATTTCTATTGGCATTTGTTGTGTATAATCAAGTATCTCCTGGGTTAAACTTTTTATTAATGAATGTATATGGAATTGCGTTCGGGATGTTGATCCCTGGATTATCTCTTTATAGATTTAGAGAAACAAAATAATTAGATGGATAAATTATTATTAAATCCAATTAGACTAAAAATTGTTTCAACCTTGATTAGTGTATCGAAATGCGATTTTAATCACTTACTTAAAGTGACAGAATCTACAAAAGGAAACTTAAGTGTACAATTAAAAAAATTGGAGGAATACAAATACATAAATATAAATAAAAGCTTCAAAAATAATTATTCCAACACAAGTTGCACTATAACAAAACATGGCTCACATAAATTTGAAGAATTTGTGAAATTAATCATTTCTCTTCGAAAATAAACTTTGCATATAGTGGGCATTTAAGAAGGTTTTAACAATTTTTTGGCAATTCTTTTTAAAAAATACTGCACATTTGTTATTATTAAATATTATTCTATGTTAGAAATTAAAAACTTAAATAAATCTTATCAAATGGGAGACTCAAGTCTTCACGTTTTAAAAGGAATAGATTTACATGCTGATAGTGGTGAAATGGTAGCTATTATGGGATCTTCGGGATCTGGAAAATCTACTCTTTTAAATATTATTGGAATCTTAGATGAAGCGGATTCTGGAGATTATGTTTTAGATGGAGTTGAGATTAAAAATCTTAATGAGAAAAAAGCAGCTAATTATAGAAATCAATTCTTAGGTTTTGTATTTCAATCCTTTAATCTAATCAACTATAAAAATGCAATGGAAAACGTTGCACTTCCTTTATATTATCAAGGCTTAAAGAGAAAGGAAAGGCAAGAAAAAGCTATGTTTCATTTAGAGAAAGTAGGCTTAGCAGATTGGGCTAAACATTTACCTAGTGAACTTTCAGGTGGTCAAAAACAAAGAGTTGCAATAGCCAGAGCGCTGGCATCTCAACCTAAATTATTATTAGCTGATGAGCCAACTGGGGCTTTAGATACTGCTACTTCTCATGATATAATGCAATTTTTACAGCAATTAAATGATGAAGGAAAAACAATATTATTAGTTACTCACGAGGAAGATATTGCTAAAATGTGTAAAAGAATAGTTAGACTTCGTGACGGGATTATAATTGAAGATGAATATATTAAACAAGTAAGATTATAATATGTTTGATTTAGACCTTTGGCGAGAAATATTTCAGAGTATAAGCAAAAATAAGCTTCGTACTCTACTTTCTGGTGGAACAGTAATTTTTGCCATTATGCTTTTTGCGATTTTATTTGGTCTTGCAAATGGTCTCCAAAATACTTTTAATGAAGGAATGGGTGGTGATGCTGAAAACACCATGTTTATTAATTCAGGGAGAACATCAAAAGCAGGTAGTGGAAATCAAGCTGATCGAAAAATTCAGTTTGATAACGAGCTTCTTTCGACCCTTAAAAATGAGTTTAAAGATGACATTGAGTTTATAACAGCAAGAGTCAACAAAAATGTAACGGCATCTTATAAAGGCGAAAAAAATAATTATTCACTTAGAGCAGTAAATCCAGATCATCAGTTTATTGAAAAATCCGAATTAATTAGTGGTAGATTCATCAATCAACGAGATCTTAATCTAAGCACTAAAGTAATTGTAATTGGGAGGCTAGTAAAAGAAGATCTTTTTAAAACTAGTAAAGTTTTAGGAGAGTATATAGCTCTAAACAACATACAATATAAAGTCGTTGGTGTTTACCAAGACATTGGAGATGATAATGAAGAAAGAATCATTTACATGCCTTTAACAACTGCTCAAAGAATTTATGGAAATAATGATTTTATAGACCAGATAAATTTGACCTATAATTTAGACATGGGCTTAGATAATGCGATTGCACTTGGAAATAAAATAGAAGACAGGATAAAAAAAATATTTAATATTGAAAAATCAGATCAAAGAGCAGTACGTTTAGATAATAGAGCTTCAGATGCTAGTCAGATTAACCAATTCAATAGTGTTTTAGCTATTTTAGTTCTAATAATTGGACTGGGGACGCTTATTGCTGGAATTGTGGGTATTAGTAATATTATGATTTTTATTGTAAAAGAAAGAACAAAAGAAATTGGAATTAGAAAAGCCCTTGGAGCGCGTCCAAGTTCCATACAAGCCATCATACTAATAGAGTCTGTTTTGATTACTTCAATTTCAGGCTATGTAGGTTTACTTCTTGGGATTGGAATTTTAGAAGCTTATGGACCATCCCTAGATAAATACTTTATTACAGACCCGAGCGTTAGTACCTTTTTGGTAGCTATGGCTACTGTAGCTCTTATTATAGCTGGGTTTATAGCAGCTTATGTGCCTGCGCAAAGAGCCTCAAGAATTAAACCAATAATAGCATTAAGAGACGAATAAATATGTTTAAATTTTTATTTGATATAGATACATGGCAAGAAGTTTTTGATAGCCTAACCAAAAACAAGGTTAGAACAGTCATTACTATGGTTGGAGTTTGGTGGGGTATATTGCTTTTGATAAGTTTATTGGGTTCTGCCAGAGGGATTGAGAATAAATTTAACTCAGAGTTTGGAGATTTTGCTACTAATAGTGTTTTTATATGGGCTCAATCTACCAGTAGACCCTTTAAAGGTTTTCAAGAAGGAAGACGTCCAAGGTTAAAATTTTCTCAGTTAGATATAATAAGAAATAATGTCCCAGGAATTGAGTTAGTAGTTCCAAGAAATCAAAATCAAGCTCAAGTAGTTAGAAAATTCTTATCTGGAAATTTTGGAGTTAGTGGAGATTTTCCAATTTTAGATAAAATTCAAAAAAAGAATTTAATTAGTGGTAGATGGATTAATCAGAATGATATTGATTTAAATAAGAAAATTGCAGTCATCAATGATGATGTATACAAGCAAATTTTTGAAAAAGATGAAAATGCAATAGGGGAGTATATAACTATAAATAAAATTAATTTTAAGGTTGTAGGAGTATTTAAGCAAGGGAATTTTGATTTTGGTGGCGCAATGCATATACCTTTTACTACATTTCAACAAATATATAACCAAGGAGATAATATTGGCTGGTTAACTATTACTGGAAAACCAGAATATAGTATTAAGCAAATAGAAAATGATGCTAAGTTATTACTTAGAAACCTAAATAAAGTTCATCCAAAAGACAAACGTGCTTTTGGTAGTTTTAATTTAGGAGAAAGGTTTAAGCAGCTTACAGGTTTTTTAACTGGCATGCAATTTTTAACTTGGTTTGTAGGAATTTCAACTCTAATAGCGGGGGTTTTTGCCATTGGAAACATACTGTTAATCACTGTTAAAGAACGAACTAAAGAAATAGGAATAAGAAGAGCTTTAGGTGCTACCCCTTTTGAGATCAAAAGACAAATAGTCCTAGAATCTGTGTTTCTTACTCTTTTAGCAGGTATATTTGGAATAATATCAGGTGGTTGGATTTTAATAGCTTTAGATTCCTTGGTTGGGCAAGGGTCCGATGCAATACTAATTAATCCATCGGTATCAATATTTATAGTTTTTATATCACTTATTATATTAGTAGTATTTGGATCACTTATAGGTCTAATCCCGGCTACTAGGGCGACCAGTATTAAACCAATTGAAGCATTAAGAGAAGAATAAATTTTTTAAAAAATAAATTAAAATGAAAAAAGCATTTAAGATTATTATTATTATTGTTACTATGGGGTTATTAGGATTTGTGTTGAAATTTTTTGTAGATGCAAATTCTGAGTCTATCATTGATTATGACACAGAAGTTCCATTTTACACATCTATAAATACCAATGTAGTAGCAACAGGTAAACTAAACCCCGAAGACGAAATTGAATTAAAGCCTCAAGTAACAGGTATTGTAGATATAATCTATGTAGAAGAGGGTGATATTATCCAAAAAGGAGATTTAATTGCTAAAATAAGAGTTGTTCCAAATGAGCAAAGTTTAGTTAGCGCAAACAGTAGAATCAACTCCAACAAGTTATCGTTTGATAACTCAAAGATAATATTTGATAGAAGTAAAGAGTTATTTAGTAAAGGAGTGATATCAAAACAAGACTTTGAAAATGCAGAATTATCTTTAAACCAATCTAAAGAATCTTTAAAACAAGCTCAAAATGATTTTAAAATCATTAAACAAGGCTCGCTTTCTGGAGGTGGTTCAGCTAATACAAACATTGTTGCTCAAATTTCTGGTACTATTTTAGAAATTCCAGTTAGAGAAGGAAATCAGGTTATTGAAAGTAATAACTTTAACGCAGGAACGACAATAGCGACTGTTGCAGATATGAGTATTATGATTTTTGAAGGCCAAGTAGATGAAGCTGAAGTTGGTAAACTAGAAGAAGGCAAAGACATTAAGGTAGTTCTTGGCGCTTTAGGAGAAGAAGAGTTTCCGTCAAAATTAACATTTGTAGCCCCTAAAGGAATTGAATTAAATGGAGCTGTACAATTCAAAATTAAAGCTACTGTTGAAATACCAACATCGAAGGTTAGAGCTGGTTATAGCGCTAATGCAATAATTGAAATTGAAAACACGGAGAATACCTTGTGTATTAAAGAGTCATTAATACAATTTGATAGGTTTACAGAAAAACCATTTGTAGAGATTTTGAATGACAAAGGAGTCTTTGTTAAAAAAAATATTACGATCGGTATCTCAGACGGAATTAGTGTTGAAGTATTAGAAGGAGTTGAAGAGGATGATAAAATTAAAGTTTGGAATAAAGTCTTAGAGGCTGATTCAGCAGGAGAAGATGGAACAAGGCCAGATTCAGAATAAATACAACTGATTAAATATAAAAGAATAAAGTTTATGAAAAATATATTTTTAATAATAGGGGCTGTATTATCCATCACAAGCACTTTTGGTCAAGAAAAGTTTTGGGATTTACAACAGTGTGTCGATTATGCTTTAGAAAATAATATTTCTATTTTACAGGCACAAAACACAATTCTTTCCAATGATCAAGATATAATTGCATCAAAGGGAAATTTTTTACCATCGCTTAGCTCTAATTTAAATCAATCAATGAGTTTAGGTACTGTTGAGTTGTACCCAGGTAATTTTGCAGATAGAAGGTTTAATTCTTCTAGTTTGGGATTAAGTTTATCTCAAACTGTTTTTAATGGCTTTAGAAACCTAAACATTCTAAAACAATCTAAAATAGCTTTAGAAAGAAGTGAAAATGAATTAAACAAGATTAAAGATGATGTTTCTCTTAATGTTGCTAATTATTATTTAAATATACTGTTTAATAAAGAAAATCTAGCTCTAGCTAAATCTCAGTACGAGTTCTCATACAAGCAATTAAAACAAGTGGAAAGTTTAGTTAACGCAGGAGTCCAACCACAAGCAAACATTATTGATGCTGAAGCAACTCTTAGTCTAGATGAGCAAAACTTAACAACAGCTCAAAATAACTATAGACTTGCATTATTGAATTTAACTCAATTGTTGCAAATACCACTGGAAGGATTTAATGTCGTTGCAATTGACGTTGAAGTCCCTTCTGAGAGTCTTTTATATACAGATATTAAACCTATTATCAATTATGCCTTAGAAAATAGAAATGAAATAAAGGTTGCTAATAATAATATTGACTTAGCTAAATTTAGTACTAAAATTTCTGAAAGTGCTTACCTGCCAAGCGTTTCATTTGGTTATGGTTTTAATGCAAGCGCAAATTTTTCAAATTTATCTTCAAGTAACTCTTTTTTCCAACAAATTAATGACAATAAAGGGCATAGTCTTAATATGAATATCAGTGTTCCTATTTTTTCTAGGAATCAAATAAAAACTAATGTAGCCAAGTCCAAAATTCAAGAAAATAATTCTGATTTAGGATTAATTCAAGCTCAGCTAAACGTTGAGGCTACAGTTCAAAGAGCATTTACAGATGCGAAAGCAGCACTTAAGTCTTATCAGGCTGCTAAAAAATCACTGCAATCACAAGAGTTGGCTTTTGAAAATTCACAGCAAAGATATCAGTTAGGTACAATTAACACTATTGATTTAGAGCAAGTTAGAATTAGATTGCTGAATGCCGAATCATCCCTTATTAATTCGAAGTATGATTTTATTTTTAAAACTAAGGTTTTAGATTTTTATATGGGAAAATAACTAAATGTTGAATTATATATTAAACATAGAAACCTCTACAACAAATTGCTCTGTATCCTTATTTAAAGGATCAAAAACAGTTATGGTTAAGGAAGAAAATGATGAAAATTATTCTCATTCAAAAAGATTACATGTTTTTATTAATGAATTGTTAGAAAAATCTAATTTATCTCCTAAGGATCTTTCTGCTATTAGTGTAAGTAAAGGACCTGGCTCTTATACTGGCCTTCGAATTGGTGTATCGTCTGCTAAAGGACTATGCTTTGCTTTAGGCATACCGTTAATTTCGGTAGATACCCTTGATGCATTTGCACATCAAATTGAAATTTCTGATGGTTTTATAATACCATTAATTGATGCAAGACGAATGGAAGTTTACTCCTCTGTGTATGATAGTAATTTCAAGAAAATCAGAGAAACTAAGGCAGAAATACTATCAGAAAATTCTTTTGAAGATTATCTAAAAAAAAGTAAAGTCTATTTTTTAGGAAATTCTAATGATAAAACGAAAAGTATTATAGATAATCCTAATGCTTTCTTTATTGATGACAAACTCCCCTCTTCTATACAAGTTGGAAAACTAGCTTATGAGAAATTCATGTCAAACGATTTTGAAAATACAGCAGATTTTGAACCTTTTTACTTAAAAGAGTTTATTGGAAATAAATTAAAGACTAATTAAGTAACCCTAGCGCTTCCTCAGAGGTTTTTACTGGTAGTTTACAAGCCTTTTTTACACAAACGTATATGAAAGTATCATTATCTACATATCTGTTTTTTAACAAAGGAAGATTACTATCATTTAAAGTGCCTATAATTAATTTATTAGGTTTAAAACTTTTATTAATCTCTATTGTCTTACTAACTGCATCTTTGCCAACTATTGCAACCTCATAAAATGAATCACTTATTTTCAGCATTAGATCTAGCCAGTTTGAAAAGCCATTAGGGTAGGAATCAATTTCTGGATATATATTATTAAGCATTTTAGTAGCTGTTTCTAGATAATCTTCGTTATCAAAATAATGAGAAAGCAAAAATAAATTATTAGCCATTATAGAATTACTCGATGGTATTACATCATCTCTAAAATCCACAGTTCTTGATAAAAGTTTTTCATCTAAATCAGATGTAAAATAGAACATCTTAGTTTTTTCATTATAAAAATGCTTATAAACATATTCCGTTAATTTTTTAGAATGTTTTAGCCACTTTTCATCAAGTGTAACTTCGTGCAAAGAAAGAAACCCACTAATAATTGAAGAGTAATCTTCTAAATATCCATTGATATTACTTTTGCCATTTTTATAATTATGTTGTAACTGTCCATTATCGCTATATAAATTTTTTAAAATAAACTCTGCATTGTTTATCGCAGCATTTAAAAAATTAGGTTCATTAAAAGCTTTATAGGAGTCAACAAAACCTTTCATCATTAGACCATTCCATGAAGTTAAAATTTTATCATCAAGTCTTGGTTTTGCTCTTTTATTTCGAACTTTAATTAATTTCGAATTACAGTTTTTAATTATTTGTTTTAACTCTAATTTTGATAAATTATGTTTTGCAGCAATCTTTTGATCATCTTCATTTCTTATTAAGACATATTTATCATCTTCCCAATACCCATAATTGTTTATGTTATAATAACTCGAAAACACAGTAAAGTCTTCTTTTAATATAGTTTTAAGCTCTTCTTCAGCCCATACATAAAAAGCCCCTTCTTCTAAAACGTTATCAGTTGTCTTGCTGTCTGCATCTAGGGAGGAGTAATAACCACCACTTTCATCTTTTAGTTCTGAGTTTACAAAGTCAATTGTTTCATACACAACTTTTTTGTATAACTCATTTTTAGTGGCTTTATATGCGTCTGAATATAAGCTAACTAATTGTGCATTATCATAAAGCATTTTTTCGAAATGTGGTATATGCCATTTATTATCAACAGAATACCTGGAGAAACCGCCGCCAATTTGATCATAGATACCTCCAAATGCCATTTTCTTTAGACTAAGGTTTACAAAGTCTTGAATTTCTATGTTATTTGTTTGATAAGAATACTTTAATAAAAAATGTAAATTACTTGGCATCATAAACTTAGGCATTCCCTCTGCACCCCCATATTCCAAATCAAACTTCTTTGACCAAGTATCTAAATATTTTTTCATTATATCTAAATTGAAATTGGCACTAGACTCGTTGAACTCAATAAGATCTAAAGATTTAACTCCTTCTTCTAATTGGTCTGCATAACTAATAAGCCTTTCAGGGTCTTTTTCATAAAGTTTTGATATCTGTTCTAGAGCGTTTATCCATTGATCTTTTGAAAAGTAAGTACCTCCCCAAATTGGTCTACCATCAGCAAGAGTTACCACATTCAATGGCCACCCTCCACTACCTGTCATTAATTGTACGGCATTCATATAAACTTTATCCACATCTGGTCTTTCTTCGCGATCAACTTTTATAGAGATAAACTTTTCATTCATTAATTCTGCCACAAGACTATCCTCAAAACTTTCTCTTTCCATCACATGACACCAATGACACGCAGAATAACCAACACTAATTACTACAAGCTTATTTTCTTTCTTTGCCTTTTCTAAATATTTTGAATCCCAAGGATTCCAATCTACAGGGTTATATGCATGCTGTAATAAGTATGGACTGGTCTCATTAATTAAATTATTGCTCATTTCGCTGGATTCTTTGTTGTCACAAGCTGTTATAACAAACAGAAAATAAAAAAAGTAAAATAATTTTGTTTTCATTTATTTAAAAATACAAAACTTAATTTAAGTTTATGCTTTAACCGTTTATAGCTTCAACGGAATTTACTTTACCTGCTAACATTTCTTTCAACATATTTTCGATCCCATTCTTAAGTGTAAAAGTTGAAGAAGGACACCCACTACATGCACCTTGAAGAACTACAGAAACCTTTTTAGTTTCTGGGTTATAAGATTTAAATTGAATATTTCCGCCATCTGCAGCTACAGCAGGTTTAACATACTCTTCTAAAATGTTAATAATTTCTTGAGAGGTGTCATCAAGTTTTTCAAATTCTTTATTTTTTTCCTCTTCCGAATTAGTGATTATATCACTTGAGTCTAATTCAACAATTTGCTTGCCATCTTCAATATGAGATCTAATAAACTCTCTTAATTCCATCGTTATTTCTTCCCATGTCGCTAATTCATACTTTGTAATTGAGATGTAATTTTTGTCAATAAAAACATTTTTTACATATGGAAAATGAAAGAGCGCATTAGCTAATGGGCTTTTTGCAGTCTGATCAATTGACGTGTATTCAAATAGAGAATTAACAAGATTTTTATTGGAAACAAATTTCATGGCAGATGGATTTGGTGTACTCTCTGCGTAAATAGTTATTGCTGTTTTTTTAACATTATCAACTTCTGATACTATAACATTCCCTTCATTTAAATATTTTTCTATTTGTTCAGCAACTTCATCTTGAACCTCTTTCCATTCAATGATATTATACCTTTCAACTGCAATGAAATTAGATGATATATATATTTTTTTTACAAAGGGAAGGTAAAATAGTTGCTGTGCTAGTGGAGATTTTAATGCTTCATCAATATTATTATATTCGTAATTTTGATGATTAGTTAGAAAAAAATTTGTTTCAAATTTAACTATAAACTTATTACTTGTTTCATTGATAGAAACTTTATACTTTTTCATTATTAATTTTTTACAAAAATAATGAATCCCCGCTCAAGATAAAAGAATGATCAAACATATAAATTCATTAAAAATTTATATATTTGGTCAGAATAATTGTTAAAAATGACATTAAAAAAACATTTACTATATACCGTTCTTCTTATATTTAGTACGCAATTTATAAACTCACAAGAAGGGCTTCCAATATATTCTGATTATCTAACTGATAATTATTATTTATTACACCCATCAATGGCTGGAGTATCTAACTGTAATAAGGTCAGATTAACTAGCAGAAAACAATGGCTTGACCAAAGTGAATCACCTAACCTTCAAACCCTTAGTATTAATGGTAGAATTGGAGACTCTAAATCGGCTATTGGAGCAATAGTTTTTAATGATAAAAATGGTTATCATTCTCAAACGGGAGCCTATTTTACCTATGCGCATCATTTACTTTTTTCTAGAAATAGAAATAATTTAAACATGTTATCATTTGGAATTAGCGCCGGAATGGTACAGTACAAGTTAGATGAGTCATCATTTTTATTTGATGGTTTTGATCCCTTAGTGGCAGGGATAACACAAAGTTCTACAGATTTTAATTTAGATTTTGGTTTTTCATATCACTACATGGATTTTTATGCTCATGCTACTTTTAAAAACTTCTTAAAAAATGATGGTATTAACTCTAACGAACTAGGGATATATTCCTACGATAATTCAAGAACTTATCTACTCTCAACTGGTAACATATTTGGTGATCTTGGTAGCTCTTGGAGTTATGAGCCTTCTATTTTATTTGCATATAAAGAATCTACAAAAGAATCTTTTGTAGATTTAAATTTCAAACTCTATAGAGAAACTAATTTCGGAAAAGTATGGGGTGGCTTATCCTACAGAAGAAGTTTTGAAGGAGCAGAATATTTGTCTTCAAATGGTCAGGTTAATAGCCAATCCCTTCAATATATCACCCCTTTAGTTGGGGTTGATTTTGAAAATTTTGTATTTGCTTACACCTATTCTTATCAATCTAACTCTATAGTATTTGACAATGGAGGTTACCATCAAATTACTTTAGGTATTAATCTTGGATGTAAGAAGCAAAAGTATGACTGTAATTGCCACGGAGTAAACTAAAAAAAAATTTTATTTATTTTTTCTTTTTCCACTAGAAACTCTTTGATTACTACTTTGTCACCATTACAGTAGAACTTATTTTCAGAACCCAAAGTCTCAGAAATAATTTTATTTTCTTCTAATACTTGCTTAACTCTTTTGGATACAGCGAAAGAGGAATCTAATACTTTAACGTTTTCAGGCAGTATCTTTTTTAAGATATCCTTTAAATAATAATAATGAGTACATCCAAGAACTAAGGTGTCTATGTTTTTCTTTAACATAGGCTCAATGTAGTTTTTTAATTTATCTTTTAATAAACCTTCATCAATCCCCCTTTCCTCAATAATACTAACTAATTCATACCCGATTTGTTCATGAATTGTTACTTCGCCAGAAAATTTATTGCTAGTTTGTTGAAATAAATTACTTGTTAGTGTTTTTTCAGTAGCTAATATTCCAATACTTTTAGTCTTAGTATTAGCAATCGCTGGTTTTACAGAAGGCTCAATTCCTACTATCGGAATATCAAATTTATCTCTAAGAACTGTAATTGCATTTGTTGTTGCTGTATTGCAAGCGACAACTATTAATTTGCAATTTAAATCAATAAGTTTTTTTGTGTTTTTTAAGCTAAACTGTATTATTTGCTCTTTGGATTTTTTACCGTAAGGAGTATTTAAATTATCTGCTAGGTATACCGTATTTTCATTCGGGAGTGTTTTTTTTATATGCTTATATATTGAAAGACCTCCAATTCCAGAATCAAATATACCTATTGGACAATTGTTAGTCATTGTGTAAAAATAAAAAAGCTATCTTAATAAGATAGCTTTTTTTTAAATTTTATTAGTTGAATTAATATTTTAAAATCCTAATTCAGTTTTTACATCAGCCATTAAGTCCTTGCCATTAGCTAAAATAACTCCTTGTCCTTGTGTAGAATCAAGTACGTAATCAAATCCTTGACCATTAGCAACTTTTACAATAGCAGCTTGAGCCTTTTCTGAGATAGGCTTTAGTAAATCAAATTCTTTTTTCTGTAAATCAGATTGAGCTTGTTGTTGATATTGTCTTATACTTTGCTCCATACCTTGAACTTCTTGTAATCTTTTTTGATTTTCTTCATCTGTTTGATTTACAGCTTCAGAATCATATTGTTTTACTTTGCTTTGAAGTTCAGCAGCCATTGTTTGGATATCAGTTTCGTACGTTTTAGCTAATTTTTCTAACTCAGCTTTAGCAGTGTTCATTTCTGGCATTGAACCAACTAATTCTTGTGTATTAATGTGAGCTACTTTACTTTGAGCAAAAGTTAATGTTAACGAGCTTAAAGCAATTATAGCAGTAAGTAATATGTTTTTAAAATTTTTCATGTTTAAAATTTATCTATTAATTATTAATTCTTTGTAAAGGTACTATCTTTTGAGACATCTTTGCCTTCTAATTTAGCTTTTCTAGCGTCTCTTATTTTTTTTCTTTTCTCCTCAAGTATTTTTTTTCTCTCTTCCATTGTGAGATTCTTTTTTTCAGATTCTAATGATTTATTTAAGATTCTCTCTTCTTTATCATTATTATTTAAAGGATCATTTATTTCATTACTTTTCAGCTCCTGTTCTTCCAGTATTTTTTTTCTTAGTTCTTCTAATTCATTCTTTTTTTCACCCTCATTTTTGTTCTCTAGTTCAACTATTACATTATCTTCTGTATTTGGTTTTGAAATAATTGACTCTTGTTCAAGTTTCTTTTTCTCTCTCCTAGATACGACTTGATTTCGATTATTAGTACGTAAGATAGTCCTAAGTACTTGTTCGCTAATATCATATCTTCTATCTGAGTAAAGCATCACTACATCAGCTGATTTGTCAAATATAAAATCATATTTTTTTGTTTTTGCTATCTCTCTTATTGCTAAGAATATTTGATCTTGTATTGGCTGAATTAATTGTTTTTTTTGTAAAATAAAATCTCCTTCAGGTCCAAATCTATCTTGTTTGTACTGATAAATTTCCTCTTCTTCAATTTCCAAATCCTCTTCTCTTTCTTGAATTAATTCCTCAGTCAGTAAGATCCTTTCTTTATTTAGTACTTCCCTTTTATTTTTAACCGTACTTTCCCATTTCTCAATTTCTTTTTTCCAGACTTGAACATTAGTATTTAACTGTTGATTTATTTCTTGATAGTCAGGAATATTTTCTAGTATATAATCTGTATCTATATAACCAATTCTCACACTTTTTTGTGAATAAGCAAACGTACTATAAAATAGAACAAAGAATAATAATATGTTTTTTAAATCTTTAATAATTATGCAGTTTTAATTTATTAACGTCTAATATATTTTTATAGTATATTTTTTTAGAAATTTTGTCCTATTATAAAGTGTGTTTCCCAACCATGACTCTCTGTTTCACCTTGTAGTGAGTCAAACCCATGACCAAAGTCTATTCCAAGTAGTCCAAAGGCCGGCATAAATAACCTTACACCAAATCCAGCTGATCTTTTTAATTCAAATGGATTGTAATCTTTAAAATTGTTAAATGAGGAACCACCTTCCATAAATGCTAATGCATAAACCTTTGCTTGTTGCCCTAAACTAATTGGGTACCTAAGTTCTAAAGAATATTTATTATATATTGATCCGCCATCTTGAGATGATAAGGATTGGTTCGGATATCCTCTAAGTGCAATTGTTTCTCTTCCATCTAAACTATAAGTTCCTAGCCCATCTCCACCAAGAAAAAATCTTTCAAAAGGCACTATACCTCTATCGTTATTATAAGCTCCTAAGAATCCAAATTCAACTGATGGTTTTAAAACTAATTTTTTAGTTATTGCTGTAAACCATTCCCCTTTAAATTTAAACTTATAATATTCAAGCCATTGAAACTTAAGTTGATCAATTTGTGCTATTCTATCAGAAGCAGTTGTATTTGATGGGTCAACTGATAAGTCATCAACAAGACCTTCTCTTTCTGATTTTAAACCTGCGTAATCAACATTATTTACAGATGAATAAGGGAATGTGAGTTTAGCAGAAAAACTAAAATTAGAACCCCCTGTTGGATAAATTGGATCAGTATATGTGTTGTTTCTACTAAGTCCAAATGTGTATGCTAGATTTTTTGATGATCCATTACCAAAAGTAAAAAGACCTGTATTATAATTATTTAAATCGTAATATTGAAAACTTACCGCCTGAGAGAGCGTGAAGTAATCATCTGGCACAGAAAGTCTTTTAGCAAGACCAACCGAAAGACCGCTTATATTGAACGACCTTGATTTATCTGCATTCCTAGTTATTGGATTGTATAGAAATTGTTTAGTTTGAGATAATTGAACATTAAATTGAACCGGTTTTTTACCGCCCAACCACGGTTCTGTAAATGAAAAGCTGTTCATTGTATAAAACCTACTTGACTGTAGCCTTAAAGCAAGCTTTTGTCCATCACCCATTGGTACTGGCTTATAAGCCTCTTTATTGAAAATATTTTTAATCGAAAAGTTGTTAAAGGATAAACCTAAAGTTCCGATAAATCCACCACCTCCATAACCACCTTGTAATTCAATTTGACTTGAGCCACTTTCTACTAATGAATACTCCATGTCTAATGTTCCATCAGTTGGATTAACATTTTTAAAATCAGGAGAAATTTGCTGAGCATCAAAATACCCTAATTGACCTAACTCACGAAGAGTTCTCATTACATTAGCCTTGCTGTATAATTGTCCAGGTCTAGTTCTAATTTCTCTGTAAATTACATGGTCATTTGTTTTTTCATTGCCTACAACAGTTATATTATTGAAGTATGCTGGTTTTCCTTCATTAACTCTTATTTCTAAATCAATTATATTGCCATCTGCACTAACCTCTACAGGAGTTACAGTAGAAAATAAATATCCATTGTTCTGGTATAAGTTTGACAAATCATTAGCATCAGGGTCAGAACTATCAGCAATTCTTTTTTCTAGTTCAACTCCATTATAAGTATCTCCTTCATTAATTTTCAGAATCTGATTTAATTGAGAATCACTATAAACTGTGTTTCCTAAGTAGTTTATTACTCCATATGTATATTTATCACCTTCTTCTAGCTTAATAGAAATTTTAGCCATATTGGAGTCATTATTATAAGTAAGTGTGTCTAGAATAATTCTTGCATCTCTATATCCGTTTTCTTTAAACTTATTTACAATCTCAGTTAAATCTTCTTTAAAATCATCTTTTATGTACTTCGATCTTTTTAGTACCCTAAAGATATTTTTTGTCTTTGTGTTTTTCATTGCTTTAAGCAATGTTTTAGATTTAATTTTATCGTTACCAACAAACAAAATCTCTTCAATTTTAACCTTACTACCTGTATTAATATCTAAAAACATATTAACCCTAGATTTATTAATAGTGTCAACTATCTCCTCAGTTCTTATAGTAATTTTAGCATTTAAAAATCCTTTTTTTCTGTAGGAGTTCTCTAAATAATTTTTTGTAGTTGTTATTAGATTTTCAGTTACTTTAACTCCGTTTTGAAGTTTGTTCTCTTTAATGATATTCTCAGTTTTATTTTTCTTTATTCCTGTGATAGTTAAACTTGTAAGCTCAGGAAGATCAACCAAGGCAATCTCTAAGAAAACTGTATCGTTAATTTTCTTGGTTTCGTAAACTTCAATGGAGCTAAATAAATTTGAATTCCATAATTTTTTAATTGCACTACTAATTTTTTCACCTGGTATTGTTATTTTTTCACCTTCTCTTAGGCCAGAATAAGTTACAATTGTTTGTGGGCTGAATGTTGTATTCCCAGAAACTGAAACTTCCCCAATAACATATACTTGTTTTTTTTCTGTTAATTGAGAAAAAACAGATATTGATGAAAGTAAAAATATATATGTAAATTTTTTAAAATCTATTTTCAAACCTTATTTTTTTAGATAATTTGTTCACTGGTTTTTCCAAACCTTCTTTCTCTATTTTGATAATCATTTATAGCACCCATTAAATGTTCACCCTTGAAATCCGGCCATAATTCATCACTAAAATATAATTCTGCATATGCAGATTGCCATAATAAAAAGTTACTTATTCTTTTTTCACCACTCGTTCTAATCATTAAATCTACATCTGGTAAATTTCGTGTGTAAAGATGCTGATTTATTAGTGATTCATCAATTTTTTCAACAGAAATTATATTATTTTTAACTTTTTCAGCTATTTCTTTTACAGAATTTATGATTTCGTCCCTTGAACCGTAGCTTAGAGCAATTGTCAAGGTCATTAAGTCATTATCTTTGGTTTCTTCGCATACCTTTTTCAGAAAACTTCTTGTTAACAGTGGTATTTTTGACAAATCTCCAATAGTTTCTAATCTAATATTGTTTTTTTGAAGCTCTTTTAATTCTGTTTTTAGTGAGTTAAATAGTAGCCCCATCAGCAATTCAACTTCAAGTTTTGGTCTTTTCCAATTCTCACTCGAAAAAGCAAACAACGTGAGGTTCTTAACTCCTAATTTTGCGCAAGATCTAACCATTTCTTTTGCCGATTCTTTGCCTTCTTTATGTCCTTGATCACGGGAAAGACCTTTGTTTTTCGCCCATCTCCCATTGCCATCCATAATGACGGCTATATGCTTAGGTATTTTTTTTTCTATTTTCATATTTAATGATTACAGTAGCAAGGTTTTCTGCCAAATGTGTAAGATAAATTAATTAATGAAAAAATGTACCAATCTTTGTTGTTAATATTTCCAAAATTAGTATAATCACCTTCGTTAGAAAGACTACCATCTATGTTGTCAGTAAACATAAACCTCGAGCCTACTTCAGCTGATATTATAAATTGTTCTAAGACCCTGTATTTAAAGCCTAATACAAATGGAATTCCATAAGAGTTAGACTTTCCCTTAAGTTTTAAAATGGTATTGTTTTGATAAGCTAGTTTGTCGTACTGAGCGTAAACTAAGCCTGTAAATATATATGGAGTATATTTTCTTCCATAATCGTGTAGGTTAAAATTTAAAAAGGTAAATTCCATTCCACCAGATATTTCAAATAAATTGCTCTCAAACATTAACTCTCTTTCTATCCTTCTTGGATCTTTAGAATCTAAATCATTTCCAATTAGATGTGAAGATAAAACCGAAACCCTGTAGGAATGTCTAGGACTTCTATTCCATTTCAAAAGTAGTCCGTAGGTTATTAGCCCATTAATTTTCCCTTCTGAGTCCAAAACTTCATCGGGTGATATAAAGGAGGTGTCTCCTACATCTCCAATAAAATTACTCCCACCTAAAGACAGTCCTACTTCATATATTTGAGTGAAAGAAAATTGAGTTGTTAAAAGAAAGATAATAATTAACCTCATAATTATAAAATCGTGTAAATGTAAATAATGCAATTATGGTTGTAAGATAAAGAACTGTTTAAAATTCAAATTATTGTAAATTTCTTTTATCCTGTCCCCACATTAATTTTTCTCTTAAAGTGATTAAGAAGCTTTCGTTTTCTAATTCGATCATTTTTATTTTAAATGGAGATTTTTTTATAACTACAATATTGTCATTACTTAAAGTCGTAATTCTAGAATCTAGAGAAATTAAAAATTCATCTTCTCTGCCATCTACCTTTATTGTAATTTCCGTATTGTCTGATATAATTAATGGTCTAGCATTTAAGTTATGTGGAGCTATTGGTGTAATAACTAAATTTTCTGCTTCAGGCATTATAATTGGCCCACCACAACTTAAAGAGTACCCTGTTGACCCCGTTGGTGTTGATATAATTAATCCGTCAGCCCAGTACGAATTCAAATACTTGTTATCTAATTTAGTTTCAATTGAAATCATTGAAGTGGTATTTTTTCTACTTACTGCAATTTCATTCAGGGCAAAATTTAAGCTAGAAAGTTCCTTGTTTTTTTCTGAAGTAGTCACCTCTATCAACGATCTTTCAGAAATAGAGTAATTGCCAGAAATAATTTCTTCTACAGCCTCTTCCAATTTTTCAAGTTTAATTTTGGCTAAAAAACCTAATCTTCCGGAGTTTATTCCAACAATAGGGATTGATAAATGTTGAACAAAAGTTATAGCTTTTAAAATTGTTCCATCTCCTCCAATAGAAATTAATAGGTCAAAGGATTTATCCAATTCCTTGAATGAATTGATGTTTGATGGAAGTGATTTTTTTAATTGATTATAATATTCTAGTTCTAAGTGAAGATATACATTCCTTTTATCTAACAATGAAATTAAATTAGTAATGTATTCTGTGGGTTCGGATGTGATAAATTTGCCGAGAATAGCTACTTTCATTTAACCTAAATATTTAAATATTTTTCAAGATATTTTGATCTATCTTTCAAATCTTTGAAGAAGTCATCTTCTTCATGGTTTGAAAGAACCTCATATTCAAACTCTCTCAACAATCTTAATGCAGTAGTTAAATCCTCAGTATCAACACTTACTATTGCTTCGATATCTTTATTGCTAGAATCTACTAATGCAATACTAAATAGCTTAACATTATTAACTTCTAATATTTTACATATTTCAGAAAAAGAGAAGGTGCTAGTATTTTTTAATACTTTTATTAAGACTTCGTTTTCTACAACATTTCCTGCAACCATATTCTAACAAATTTTAAACCAAATTACATAATTAACTTAAAGTAGTTTGTATTTTTACATTAAATTTTAAAAATGACAAAATTAAGTGTTAATATTAATAAAATAGCAACATTAAGAAATGCTAGAGGAGGTAACAATCCTGATTTATTAGAATTCGCAGAAAAAATACAAATATTTGGTGCGCAAGGGATTACCGTTCATCCAAGACCTGATGAGAGACATGTAAGGTATTCTGATGTTTATGAACTAAAGTCAGTAGTAAATACAGAGTTTAACATTGAAGGCAATCCAAATGATAAGTTTATTAAAATGGTTTTAGATGTGAAACCAACACAAGTAACCTTAGTCCCTGACGGAGTAAACGATATTACTTCATCTTCAGGCTGGGATACTATTAAAAATGAAAGTTTATTAACAGAAGTTATTGGAGAGTTTAAGAAAAATAATATAAGGACATCTATATTTATAAACCCTGAACTTAAATTTTTAGAAAATTTAAATAAGATAGGAACAGATAGAGTAGAACTATACACAGAAGATTATGCTCTTAATTATGAGAAAGGAAGTTTAATAGCAATTACTCCATATATTGAATGTGCTAAGATGTTAGATCAATTAAATATTGGGGTAAATGCAGGTCATGATTTGTCACTAAATAATATTTCCTTTTTCAAACAAAAAATTAACAATTTGTTAGAGGTTTCAATAGGGCATGCATTAATTACTGAGAGCCTATATAAAGGATTAGAAACAGTAATCAAATCATATCTGCAAAAATTATCATGAACATTCTTCACTCAAAAATAATTGGATCTGGAAACAACCATGTGCTAATTTTACATGGGCTACTCGGTATGGGTGATAATTGGAAATCAATAGCAAATAAATTATCCTCTGAAAAATATTGTGTTCATTTAATTGACCAAAGAAATCATGGAAAGAGCTTTCATTCTAATAAAATGAATTATGATTTGATGGTTGAAGACATCTATAGCTATCTGAATTTTTATAATCTAGAAAGGTGTGTTTTAATCGGACATTCAATGGGTGGAAAAGTTGCTATGAAATTCAGTCTATCACATTCTCAATATCTTAAAAAATTAATAATAATCGATATAGCTCCAAAAAAATATGAACCTAAATTTAATTATTTGTTTGAGGCTATAAACACATTAGATTTAGAAAAAATAAAAACAAGAGGTGAAATTGAAAATGAGTTGTTAGATAAAATTAAAGAACAAGATTTAGTTTTATTTCTATTAAAAAACATAGGAAGAAACAAGAATAATAATTTTGTTTTTAAAGCTAATGTAAATGTACTTCATCAAAATTTACTCGTACTTATGGATAAGATTGATATTAACGAAAATATCTTAGTAGACACTACATTTATAAAGGGAGATAAATCAGATTATATTAATGAAATTGATAGGGATCTAATTAAAGATAAATTTCCAAATTCACAAATTATTCCAATAGTAAATTCTGGACATTGGGTCCATTCTGAAAATCCTAATTATTTTTATTCAAAATTAATTGAAATTTTAAAAAAGTAAATCTGTAATTATAGTCTTGTACTAAAGTAAAAATTATTGTATTTTTGCCACCCAATTTTTAATTCAAAAAATGAAAATTTCAAAAAAAAGTTTAGGCAAACAACATTCACTTATTACTGTTCAAGTATTGGAAAATGATTATTCTGAGAAAGTAAATGAAGTATTAGTTAATTATTCTAAAACTGCAAATATGCCAGGCTTTAGAAAGGGCCATATTCCATTAGGACTTGTAAAAAAACAATACGGAAAAGACGCGGTTAGAGAAGAGGTAAGTAAAATCATACAAGAAGAGTTAAGAAAATACTTAGTTTCTGAAAAATTAGATATTTTAGGTAATCCATTACCTGTATCAAGTGATGAAATTGATTGGAATTCTGGAGAATTTAATTTTGATTTTGAAATAGGACTAACTCCTGTTTTTGACATTAATTTAAAATTTAAAAAGCCTGTAACTAGCTATACTATTACTGCCGGTGATAAAATGATTAATGATCAAATCACAAATATTCAAAATCAGTACGGTAAGTTAATTAGTAAGAAAGAAGTCTCTAAAGAAGATGAGATAACAGCATCATTTATTAATGAAAGTGAAGAAATAAATAATAAATTTACTTTTAAATTAGATAAATTTAAAAGTAAGTCAGCTGCAAAATCTATCACTGGTCTTAATGTTGGTGATAAAGTAACAATTAATACTGATACGTTATTTGAAAATCAAGCTGATTTGGTCAGTGCATTAAAAATAACAACTGAAAAAGCAGAGGACTTAAAAATAGATATTGAGCTTACGGTTGAAGAAATTAATTTTAGAGAACCTGCAGATTTAGATACGGAATTATTTGATAAGTTATTTGGTCAAGGGATTGTTAAAACAGCTACAGAGTTAAAGGCAAAAATTGCAGAAGATGCCGAGAAACAATTTGTTCAGCAATCTGATCAAAAGTTGTTAAATGATGTTACCGAATATCTTATCGACAATACTAAATTTGACTTACCTGCTGAATTTCTACATAAATGGATGCAGACTGCTGGTGAAAAAGAACTTTCTTTAGATGACGCTAAGCTAGAGTACATGAAGTCTGAAAAAAGCATGAGATATCAATTAATTGAAGGTAGAATTATAACTGAGAATAAACTTCAAGTTAATATGGAAGAAATTAAATCTTACACTAAAGAGATGATTATCAACCAAATGCTACAGTATGGGCAATCTAACCCTGGAGATAAAGAGCTGGATGAAATTATAAATAGAGTTCTTACAAATCAAGAGGAAGTTAAAAGAATATCTGAACAACTAACAAGTCAAAAGATACTCTCTTTTTATAAAGAAAATGTAAATTTAAAAGTGAAGAAAACTCCTTATGATAAGTTCGTTAAGGAAGTTTATGGAGCGTAATTTTTAGAATCATTATATTTATAAAAAGATAGTTATGGTTAATACTGCATTAATTGCAGCAATAATTAAAAAGCATAAAAATTAAATCATATGGATTATTCAAAAGAATTTGAAAAGTTTGCTATTAAAGATCAAGGTATAAATAGCACGTATTACAATAAGATTATTAGTAGTATGTATCCAAGCTCTCTAACTCCCAACATCATAGAAGAGAGACAATTGAACGCTACAGTTCTTGATGTTTTCTCTAGACTTATGATGGATAGAATAATTTTCATGGGCACGGCCATAAATGACCAAGTAGCAAATATTATACAGGCTCAATTATTATTTCTTGAAAGTACAGATTCATCAAAAGATATTCAAATTTATATAAATTCACCAGGAGGAAGTGTTTATGCTGGTCTTGGTATTTATGACACAATGCAATTGATAAAACCGGATGTCGCAACAATTTGTACTGGTATGGCAGCCTCTATGGGTGCTGTTTTATTATGTGCTGGAGAGAAGGGGAAAAGAAGTGGATTAACCCATTCTAGAGTAATGATTCATCAACCATTAGGTGGAGCCCAAGGTCAAGCAAGTGATATAGAAATAACTGCTAGAGAGATCATGATACTTAAAGAAGAATTATATAATATTATAAGCAAACATTCTGGTCAAGAATATGACAAGGTTTACAAAGACAGTGATAGAGATTATTGGATGAAATCTGATAAAGCTTTGGAGTATGGTATGATTGATGAAATTCTTACAAGATCTTAAATTTATTTACCTATGAGTAAATCATCTGAATTACAATGTTCTTTTTGTGGAAAGAAAAAAGCAGAAACAGAACTGTTAATTGCTGGAATTGATGCGCATATTTGTGATCAGTGTATTGAACAGGCCAATGGGATAGTTATTCAAGAAGCTAATTCTGATATATCCAATAACAAGGTTTCACCAACTAAACTTCTCAAGCCTCAAGAAATCAAATCATTTTTAGATCAATACGTTATTGGTCAAGATTTTACAAAAAAAATCCTTTCAGTGTCTGTGTATAACCACTACAAGAGGTTAAGTCAGAAAATTGAAGAGGATGATGTTGAAATACAGAAAAGTAATATAATAATGGTCGGTAAGACTGGAACCGGTAAAACATTAATGGCAAAAAGTATTGCTAAAATGTTAGATGTTCCTTTAGCTATAGTTGATGCGACAGTTTTAACTGAGGCAGGTTACGTAGGTGAAGATGTTGAAAGTATTTTAACTAGGTTATTACAGGCCGCAGATTATAATTTAGAGAAAGCAGAAAGAGGCATAGTTTTTATTGATGAAATTGATAAGATTGCTAGAAAAAGCGATAACCCTTCTATAACAAGAGATGTTTCAGGGGAAGGAGTACAGCAAGCTTTACTTAAATTACTTGAAGGTACAATTGTGAATGTTCCACCAAAAGGAGGAAGAAAACATCCTGATCAAAAATTCACAGAAGTAAATACAGAAAACATTTTATTTATTGCAGGAGGTGCATTTGATGGAATAGAAAGGTTTATTTCTAAACGATTAAATATGGCTGCAATTGGCTATAAGTCTTCCAAAGAAGATGTTATTTTAAAAGAAAATTTACTTCAATATATAAACCCTAAAGATTTAAAAGACTTCGGTTTAATCCCAGAAATTATAGGAAGGTTACCTGTTGTAACATATATGAATCCACTAGATGCGAAAGCACTTAGGGCTATATTAACAACCCCAAAAAATGCAATTATCAAGCAATTCGTAAAATTGTTTGAAATGGATGGTATTGATCTCCAATTTAAAGATCCAGCCTTAGATTATATTGTAGAAAACGCACTGGATTATAATTTAGGAGCTAGAGGCCTAAGATCGTTGTGTGAAGAGATTCTAAACGACGCAATGTTTAGTATGCCAGGAGGAGCTAACAAGAAGCTTGTTGTGACTAAATCTTACGCAGAAAAGCAATTATCTAGAATTATTTTGAAAAAATTAAAAGCAGTTTCTTAATCATTAATTTCTAATAATTCTTCAATGTGTTTTCTAGAGTTTGATAATCTAGGGATCTTATTTTGTCCACCTAACTTATTTCTTTTTTTCATCCATTTGTAAAAGAGTCCTTTTTTCGCAATTATAACCTCTGGCTTGTCAAGAGAAATGTTATTATATCTCTTTGCTTCATAATCAGAATTTTCAGATTTTAATAATTCGTCAATTTGATTAGAAATTTCAGCTAAATTAGTAGGATCTTTATTGAATTCAATCAACCATTGGTGTCTTCCTTTTTTCTTCCCATCCATAAATACTGGAGCGACAGTATAATCAACAACCTCAATATTTCTGTTTTTACATAAATTCTTAATTACATTGTCACTATTCTCAATTATCACTTCCTCTCCAAAGACATTAATAAAATGCTTTGTTCTGCCTGTGATAAGAATTCTGTGTGGGCTTAAAGATGTAAATCTAACCGTATCACCAATTTTATATCTCCAAAGCCCCGCATTGGTAGTGATTACAATTGCGTAATTGGTGTTTAGCTCTACCTGACTTAGATTAATTATAGTCTCACAATTGTTCATTGGTATGAATTCATAATAAACACCATAATCTAACATTAGTAAAAGCTCTTTTGAATTGTTGGAATCTTGAACAGCAAAAAAACCTTCAGAAGCATTATAAACTTCGTAATATTTAACCTTGTCTAAATTAAATATAGAATTGTATTGATTTAAATATGGGTTAAAGCTAACTCCTCCATGGAAGTATACTTCTAAATTAGGCCAAATTTCACTAATTGAATTTTTATTGGTCTTTTCTAGAGTCATATTCAATAGGGTTAACATCCATGAGGGAACACCCGCTAAACTTGTTACATTCTCTTTTCTGGTTTCTTCAATTATGGCTGCCATTTTATATTCCCAATCACCCATCAAAGCAACTTTTTTCTTTGGAGTACTAATGTATTCAGCCCAGATTGGCATATTCTCAATTAAAATTGCTGAAAGATCTCCATACAAACTGCCATTCTCAATATATGTAGATTTACTACCGCCTAGTCTAAGATTTTTCCCTTCGAATAGTTTTGAGTTTTCATTGTTAGAAAGATATAGGCATAATAAATCTTTATTTCCTGCATAATGACAATCCTCTAAAGACTCTTGACTAATTGGAATAAATTTACTTTTCGAATTTGTTGTACCACTAGATTGAGCAAACCACTTTATTTCTGAACTCCAATAAATATTTTTTTCACCTTTTCTAGATCTTTCAATCATATCTGATATATCTTCATAGGCAGAAATTGGAACTCTTTCTGAATAATCTTTATAATTTTTAATTGAGTCAAATCCATAGAGTTTTCCAATTGAAGTATTTTTAGCTGAATTGAGAAGTTTTAATAATAATTCATTTTGAACTTCATTTGGGTATTTTAAGAACAGTTCTATTTGATGAATCCTTTTTTTTAAAAACCAAGAGGTTACATAATTAATAAAAGGATTTACCATTTTTTCATATATTTATAGAATACTAAAATTAGTAATTTTTTTCATGAAATTTCAAGGTGTAATAAGAAAAATGCAGAGTGAGTTTAAAAACCCGATAAAATATTATCTAGAATTTAAAGATGATTTTATTTGCTTGAATGATTTACTTGATAAAGAGGTCTCGATAAAGTTCCTATATTATTTTTGTTTAAGTTGTGAAAAAGAAAAAGAAATTTTTCGACAAGGCTATTGTAAAAACTGCTTTTTTGAACAAGCACAAGCTGGAGACTGGGTTATTAAACCAGAGTTAAGTACAGCTCATTTAAATATAGAGGATCGTGATTTAGATTACGAAAAAAGAGTTCAATTACAGCCACACATTGTTTATCTAGCTAACACAGGGCAACTTAAAGTTGGTGTAACAAGGAAAACTCAAGTTCCATTTAGGTGGATTGACCAAGGTGCTCATCAAGCTGTCGAGTTAGTAGAAGTTCCTAATAGATATTTAGCCGGGATAACTGAAATTGCTATAAAAGAGTTTATAAGCGACAAGACCAATTGGAGAAAAATGCTTACTAGTAATAATAATGATCTAGATATAATGTCTTGTAAAGAAGAGATGAAAAAACATATTCCTAAGGAAACTCAACAATACTATATCAATAGTGATACTAAAACAGATATAAATTTCCCCGTTAATGAATTTCCTGTAAAACCATTGACTCAAAAACTTATTAAAACAAAGGAAATAAAAGGGACCTTAAAAGGAATTAAAGGCCAATACCTAATATTTGAAGAAAACAAAGTTTTTAATGTCAGGTCTCACGAAGGTTTTGTTGTAGAAATCTCATTTTAGCAAATTAATCTATATCAATTTCTTCATTTACTTTTAAGTCAAACTTTTTTCTAAATAAATATACACCTAGGTATAAAAATGGAGTGTCGATTAAAGCGATAAGTATTTTGAATAAAAAACAGCAATTATTGTGCTTCCGTATACTTTTGAAAAATTAAATTTGAAACAACTAGAGAAGTGATAAAGAGTGCACCAAGAATTAGATAAATTTTTTGTATAAGTAATTTGTTTTCTACTGTCATTAAACTTAAATATTAATTGAAGTATATATAACAATTTGAATTTCTTTTTGTTTAATTTGTAATCATGAAATCTTTTAAAAAACATCATATTTCTATTGGATCCAATATTGGGGATAGATTGCAAAATATTCAAAATGCAATCGATCTAATACATTTAGAAATTGCTATAATTAGTTCTATATCTTCAGTTTATAAAACTACTGCTGTTGGTTTTAAAGGAGATTATTTTTATAATATCTGTATTTCATTTTTCTCAAACGAAGAACCTAATGACACTTTGCAAAGTTTACTTAATATTGAAAATAAACTAGGGAGAAAAAGAAGCTTAAAAAATGAGTATGAATCTAGAGTTATTGATCTTGATATTATTTTAATTGAAGATGAGATTATAAATAACAATCTCTTAAGTATACCACACCCTTTGATGCACCAAAGAGAATTTGTTTTAGCCCCTTTAAATGATATTGACCCCAATGTAAATCATCCAATCTTTAATAAAAACTCATTAGAATTGTTAAGTCTATGTGATAATAATAAGCTTCAACGAATAGATGATACGTTATCTAACCCAAAAGATAAATTTGATGTTTCTAAGTTCAAATATATTGCTATTGAGGGTAATATTGGAGCTGGTAAATCCTCATTAGCTAAAAAAATTGCTATAGATTTTAACTCAAAATTAATTTTAGAACGATTTTCAGATAATCCTTTTTTGCCAAAATTTTATAAAGAACCTGACAGATATGCTTTTACCTTAGAGATGTCTTTCTTGGCAGAAAGATACCAGCAAATAACAGATGACTTGTCCCAATTAAACATTTTTAATGATTTTATTGTAAGTGATTACGATATATTTAAATCACTTATTTTCTCTAAAATAACTTTAAGTGAAGATGAGTTTGCTCTGTATAGAAAGCTATTTTTCTCTTTGTATAAAGACATACTAAAGCCAGATTTATATATTTATCTAAATCAAAATATTGACAGATTAAAAGAAAATATAAAGAAAAGAGGTAGAGATTATGAACAAGATATCGATAAGAGCTATTTAAAAAACATTAACTCAGGGTATCTCGACTTTCACAAAACTCAAAGTGATCTGAATATTAAAATAATCGATATAAATGATATGGATTTTGTCAATAATCGAATTGATTATTTATCTATACTAAGTTCCATTTGTGAATAATTAAATCTATTTATAAACAGAACTCCATACTAGGATTCCTACACTAACAGAAATATTTAAAGAATGCTTTGTTCCTAATTGAGGTATTTCAATAACATTATGACTCTGATCAATAACCTCTTGCGACACGCCTTTGATTTCATTTCCAAAAACTAGGGCATACTTTTTATCTTTTGTAAACATGTATTCATCTAGCCTGGTAGATCCCTCACATTGTTCGATAGACAGAATCGTAACTCCTTTTAATTTTAATTCATTTACCAATTCTACAGTACTAGCTTTGTATTCCCAATCTACTGTTTCTGTACTACCTAGAGCGGTTTTATTTATATCCTTATGAGGAGGCATTGCTGTAATGCCACATAGAAATATTTTTTCGACTAGAAATGCGTCACTAGTTCTAAATACACTTCCAATATTATTTAAACTTCTAATATTATCCAGAATTACAATCACAGGACTTTTATCAGTCTCTTTAAACTCTTTGGGACTAATTCTATTAAGCTCACTATTTTTTAATTTTCTCATTCCAGAAAAATAATTTAGAATATCTTCTTTTTAATGTCTTTTTAAAAAAATAAATATTAGTTACATTAGCACTGCGTGATAATATATCTGTAAAAATAAATATTTAAAACTACTCTACGTTGTCTAAAACAGTAAAAAAAATAACTCCATTAATGAAGCAATATAATGCTATCAAGGTAAAATACCCTGATGCATTATTATTATTTAGAGTGGGAGATTTTTATGAAACCTTTGGGCAGGATGCAATCAAAACTGCTAAAATATTAGGGATTATCTTAACCAAAAGAGGTGCTGGTAGCTCAAGTGAAACGGAACTTGCAGGTTTCCCACATCATTCACTAAATACATACCTTCCTAAACTTGTAAAATCTGGATTAAGAGTCGCGATCTGTGACCAATTAGAAGACCCTAAGCTTACCAAGAATATTGTAAAAAGAGGAGTTACAGAACTTATAACACCTGGCTTGGCTATTATTGATGAAGTATTGTCTCCAAAGACTAATAATTTTTTGGCAGCTATAAGCCTGGGTAAACAAATTGGTATTTCTTTTTTAGATGTCTCCACCGGAGAATTTTTAATATCTGAAGGAACAAAAGAAGAAGTAGATAAGCTTCTTCAAAATTTTAATCCAAGTGAAATATTAGTCTCTAAGCAGAAAAAAGATATTTTTTCCTCTCAATTTAGTTCTCCATATCAATTATTTTATTTGGAAGATTGGGTATTTCAACATGATTTTGCAATAGAATCACTTTGTAGTCATTTTAAAACAAAAAATCTTAAAGGTTTTGGAATTGAAAACCTTAATGATGGAGTAATCGCAGCTGGTGCTATAATGCATTATTTAAGCGAAACCCGACATCAAAAAATCAATCATATAACTTCTTTAAAACGAATACCAAAAGAAGATTACGTGTGGATGGATAGGTTTACAACAAGAAACCTAGAGCTTTTTCATTCTAATAATACCAATGCAGTTACGCTAATTGATGTAATAGATAAAACAATCTCTCCAATGGGGGGAAGACTACTTAAAAGATGGTTAGCACTTCCGTTAAAAGACACTAAGGAAATAAATAAACGCCACGAGGTTGTTAAGTTTCTAATAGAAGATTTAGATTCATTAAATCAGATACAACATCAAGTTAAGCTAATTGGAGATATAGAAAGATTAATTTCTAAAGTAGCTACTTTTAAGATTAGCCCTAGAGAAGTTATTCAACTAAAAAATTCTCTTGAAGCAATTATTCCAATTAAATCAATATCTGAAAAGTCTATTAATACTTCCGTAAAAGAAATCGGATTAAACTTAAGTAATTGTGATAAGCTAAGAGACCGAATAATGGAAACCCTTTTGGAAGAATCTCCAGTAAATATTTTAAAAGGAAACTCCATTTCTTCTGATTATTCGGATGAATTAAAAGAATTAAGAAGTATTGCCTTTTCAGGAAAAGAAGTATTGGACAAAATGCTCGTTAGAGAAAGTGAAGCTACAGGTATTACATCTCTTAAGATTGCCTCCAATAATGTGTTTGGCTATTATATAGAGGTAAGAAATACACATAAAGATAAGGTGCCTGAGCACTGGATTAGAAAGCAGACATTAGTTAATGCAGAACGATATATTACGGAAGAATTAAAAGAGTATGAATCCAAGATACTTGGTGCTGAGGAGAAAATAATGGCTCTAGAAATTGAAATTTTCAACAATCTAATTCTATGGATGGGAGATTTTATTCAGGAAGTTCAAAATAATTCATTCTTAATAGCAAAACTAGATTGCCTTTCAGGATTTAGTCAATTAGCAATAGACAACAATTATTGTATGCCATTAATTGATGACTCTTATGAACTAGATATTAAAGAAGGAAGACATCCTGTTATTGAAAAACAATTAAAGGCACATGAATCTTATATTACTAATGATGTCTTTTTAGATAGTGATAAGCAACAAATTATAATGATCACTGGGCCTAATATGTCTGGGAAGTCTGCAATTTTACGACAAACAGCTATAATTGTCTTAATGGCTCAGATGGGTAGCTTCGTTCCTGCAAAATCGGTAAGAATGGGCTGGTTTGATAAAATATTTACAAGAGTAGGAGCGAGTGATAATATTTCTATGGGGGAATCTACTTTTATGGTAGAAATGAACGAAACAGCATCCATATTAAATAATATTTCAGGCAGAAGTCTAATATTATTAGATGAAATTGGTAGAGGTACAAGTACCTATGATGGAATATCTATTGCTTGGGCTATTAGTGAGTTTTTACATGACAATATTTCTAAGCCAAAAACTCTTTTTGCAACTCATTATCATGAGTTAAATGAAATGACATCCTCTTTTAAGCGAATAAAAAACTTTAATGTTTCTGTAAAGGAAGAAAAAAACGATGTTCTCTTTTTAAGAAAATTAGTTCCAGGGGGTAGCGAGCATAGCTTTGGAATACATGTTGCGAAAATGGCGGGAATGCCAAATCAAGTATTGAAAAAAGCTCATCAGATTTTAAAAAAATTAGAAAAGTCTCATTCTAATGAAGAATTAACAGGGAAGGTGAAGTCTATTAAAGATGATCATCAGCTCCAGTTTTTTAACTTAGATAATCCAATTTTAGAAGAATTAAAAGAAGAAATTTTAAATATTGACATTAATTCTTTAACTCCAGTTGAGGCATTACTTAAGCTCAGCGAACTTAAAAAAAAGATAGATAATTAATAAGTACTTATTTTTTAAAAAAACACTTTGCTATTATAAGAATTGTATTAAATTTGCACCCGCACCAATTAGGTGTTCGTTCATTAACAACTGCGAAAGTAGCTCAGGGGTAGAGCATCACCTTGCCAAGGTGGAGGTCGAGGGTTCAAATCCCTTCTTTCGCTCTGATAAATTATAATGCTGAAGTGGTGGAATTGGTAGACACGTTGGACTTAAAATCCAATGGACTGTAAGGTCCGTGCGGGTTCAAGTCCCGCCTTCAGTACAAAAAGGGTTAATCATAATGATTAACCCTTTTTTTATTCCCTTTGAACCCCTTTTTTTATTTTACATGTTCTAATATGATATTTGTAGCTCCAATTTTATTTTTAATAAAATCAGAATTAAGAAAACCTAACTTTTTTATATTTTCTTTAGATTCTATTAAATAATCAATTTTGTTTTTTAGTGTTTCTGCATTATTAATTGAAAACATACCACCATTACTAATCATACTCACTGCTTCTGGAAATTTACTGTAATATTTACCTATAATTATTGGTAAACTAAATACTGCTGCCTCCAGGCTATTGTGAAGTTTACCTTCTCCGTTAAATCCACCACCAATGTAAGCCAGGCTAGCGTATTTATACAGCTTAGACAAGTTTCCAATATTATCAACAATTACTACACTAGCAGACTTAATATTGTCTGTATTCATTTTAGAGAAAAGAACACATTCTTTATCTATTAAGGACTTTAAATTATTTATTTGTTCTTTATTAATTTCATGAGGAGCAATAATATACTTTAGGTCTTTCTTAGAATGATTGATGTAATCAATGATAATTTCTTCATCATTTTTCCAAGTACTACCACAGATTAAACAGTCGTTATTTTTAACAAAATCTTTAATGTGCTTAACATCTTCATTTAAATTCTTCGATAAAGAAACTCTATCGTACCTAGTATCTCCAGCACAAATCACATTATTATGTCCAATTGATTTAAAGAATTCTTTTGATTTTTCATCTTGAGTGAAAATATAATTGAATTTAAGAACTGATTTTTTTAATAAATTAAATCTCATTTGAGAAGGACTAGACACAGCGCAAATCAGCAAAGACTTTATTTTTCTTTTTTCAATCTCATTTAAATAGTTAGGCCAAATTTCTGATTTAACGAATACTACTATTTCTGGCCTTACTAAATCTAAAAATCTTCTACTATTATTAATAGTGTCTAAAGGAAGGTATACAACGACATCGGCAATACTAGAATCTTTTTTAGCTTCATAACCAGATGGTGAGAAAAAACTTAAAACTAATTTATGCTTAGAGTATTTGTTTTTCAGCTCTATAAAAAGTGGAAGTCCTTGTTCATATTCTCCAAGAGAAGCACAATGAAACCAAATTGTATTATCATCTAAATCAATAGAACTTTTAAGTGTATTGAAGGATTCTTTTCTGCCTTTAACTCCAAGATTAATTTTAGAATCAAACAAGGATATTAATTGTAAAAAGAATTTACTGATATGTAGTATAAGGCTATATATGATTCTATTATTTATAGCTAAAATAAGGTACTTTATATTATTTTTCACAAAAGACAAAAAAATATGTACTTTAGTATACTTACTTAACCTCAATATTTAATATTATGAACAAATATATTAGCCTACTTATATTTTTTATTAGTTTCAATATCAATGCACAAGACACTTATTTGCAATGTGGTAAAATTATAGATACTGAAAGAGGTAAAGTCTTAAACAAGAAAACCATTATTGTTTCTTCTGATAAAATTATAGCCATTAAAAATGGATATGTTTCTTCCTCAAATCCTTTGGATATAGTAATTGACTTAAAGTCTAAAACAGTAATGCCAGGTCTAATTGATTTACATGTTCATATTGAAAGTGAGTATAATCCTCAAAAATACATGAATGCTTTTACTGCTAATGAAGCTGATATTGCCTTTGGTTCTTTAAAGTATGCAAAAGCTACGCTAATGGCAGGCTTTACAACGGTTAGAGATTTAGGTGGTTCGGGTGTGAATATTGCTTTAAAAAATGCTATTGCAGAAGGAAAAGTTGTTGGTCCAAGGATTTTTACTGCTGGAAAAGCTATTGGAACTACTGGAGGACATGCTGATCCAACTAATGGTTGGAAAAATTCACTTCGTGGAGATCCAGGTCCGAAAGAAGGAGTTATTAATAGTGTGGATGAAGCAAAAAAAGCAGTTAGACAAAGATATAAGGATGGTGCAGATAATATTAAAATAACTGCAACTGGTGGAGTAATGAGTATTGCCAAAAACGGTCAAAACCCTCAGTTTACATTAGAAGAAATCAAATCAATTTGCGATACTGCTAAAGATTACGGAATGATTATCGCTGCGCATGCTCACGGAGACGAAGGAATCCAAAGAGCAATAATAGGCGGGGTTACAACCATTGAACATGGTACACTTATGAGCGATAAGTCGATGGAGCTTATGAAAGAATACGGAACCTATTATGTTCCTACTATAACTGCCGGTAAAGAAGTGGCAGCAAAAGCAAAAATAAAAGGATACTATGATGAGCTAGTAGTTCCAAAAGCCTTAGCGATCGGTCCTAAAATTCAAGCAACATTTAAAAAAGCGTATAAAGCAGGAGTAAAAATTGCTTTTGGTTCAGATGCAGGAGTATATCCCCACGGGATTAATGGTAAAGAGTTTGGATACATGAACGAAGTTGGTATGCCAGCAATGGAATGTATTCAGTCAGCAACAACTACTAATGCTTTAATTTTAAGTATGGAGAATAATTTAGGTCAAATCAAAGAAGGGTTTATTGCAGATATTGTAGCAACTGAAGATAATCCAATAGATAATATTTCAACAATGGAAAATGTAGTATTTGTTATGAAAGAAGGAATTGTTTACAAGCAATAAAACTATTTTTGTTTTTTATTTTTAAAACTAGCCCATAAGATTAATATCATTCCAGTTGTAACGGATAGATCAGCTATATTAAATATACCTGTTTTAAAGACACCTCCTAAATCAATGAATAAAAAATCTGTTACAGATCCATATAAAAATCTGTCATAAATATTCCCTAATCCACCTCCAATAATTGAGCTAAACCCAATAAGACTTAGCTTGTCAATAGATTTGTCTTTAAATACATATACTAATACGGTGATTAATACCACTACAGGTAATGCCAATAGTAATATTTTTTTTATGAGAGGAGGGAATTCACTTCCAAGTCCTAAAAATGCTCCCGCATTTTCAACATTAAGCAATGTAAAATAATTTGAAATTAAATTTACTTCTTCAGGATATGGGTTTTCTGACAATAATGATAAATGAGGGTTTTCTTCCCCACTACTCATCCGGCTTGGAATATTAACTCTTATCCAGAATTTTGAAAATTGATCTAAAATGATGTTTAAAACCACTATAAATATAATATATAAATTTCTATTACTTTTCATTTGTATTTAGTCTATTGTAGCTGAAGAAACTTCAGATTCTCTATTAATTTTTTTAATTAATCCTTGTAATACTTTCCCAGGACCTACTTCGATAAATTCACTTGCTCCATCAGTAACCATTTGCTGGATAGTATGAGTCCATCTAACAGCAGAGGTAAGCTGAGATATAAGGTTATTTTTTATTTCACTTTCATCAATTACAGCACTTGCCGTTACATTTTGATAAATAGGACAATTTGGTTTATGGAAAACTGTACTATTTATAGCTTCTTCTAGTTCTTCTTTTGCAGGATTCATAAGTGGTGAATGAAATGCACCACCAACAGGGAGTACTAGAGCTCTTCTAGCTCCATTTTCTTTTAACTTTTCACAAGCCTCACTAATTGCACTTACCTCACCTGATATCACTAACTGACCTGGGCAATTGTAATTAGCGGCAACAACAATGCCGTTTATACTTTTACATACTTCTTCTACAACTGAATCTTCTAAGCCTAGAACAGCTGCCATGGTACTTTTTTGAATGTCACACGCTTTTTGCATAGCAATAGCACGCTTTGAAACAAGCTTTAGCCCATCTTCAAAAGTTAATACGCTGTTACTTACAAGTGCTGAAAACTCACCTAATGAATGACCGGCAACCATACTAGGGTTGAATTTATCTCCCAGTACCTTTGCTAAAATCACAGAATGCAGGAAAATTGCAGGTTGAGTTACTTTAGTTTGTTTTAGGTCTTCTGTAGAGCCATTAAACATAGTTTCAGTGATTTTGAACCCTAAAATATCGTTAGCAGAATTAAATAATTCTTTTGCAATACTGTTTTGGTTATAAAGATCTAAACCCATCCCTGGAAATTGAGCTCCTTGACCTGGAAATACGTACGCTTTCATATATTTTTTATTTCGTATGATTCATAATTAAATGAATATTTATGTTTATCGTCTTTGTCGTTAAACTCATCTGATACTTTATTCCAATTTTCACTTTCAATAGTTGGAAAATAGGTGTCTCCATCAAAATGAGAATTAACTCTTGTTAATTCTATCCTAGAAGAATAATCCATCGCTATTTTGTAAATCTCTCCACCTCCAATTACAAATGGATTTGGATCTTTTGCACTTACTCTAATCGCTTCTTCCATAGAGTTTACATAAATAACATTTTCTATTTTTTGATTTTCTTTTTGTCTGGTTATTACAATGTGTTTTCTGTTGGGTAATAAACCTGGGAAGCTATCAAATGTCTTCCTCCCCATGATAATATGATGTCCAGAAGTTAATCTTTTAAACCTTTTTAAATCATTTGGCAAATGCCAAATTAATTTATTATCCTCACCTATAGTATGGTTTGTACTGGCAGCGACTATTATAGTTAAATTTGATCTAGTCATTATTTTAGATTGCTACAGCCCCTTTAATATGTGGGTGGGGATCATAATTAGTTAATTTAAAATCTTCAAACTTGAAGTCAAAAATATCTTTTATTTCAGGATTTATTTCCATTTTAGGTAACAGTTTAATCTCCCTACTGAGTTGTAAATTTACTTGATCTATATGATTGTTATAGATGTGAGCATCTCCAAATGTATGTACAAAATCTCCAACTTTATAACCACAAACTTGTGCAACCATCATTGTAAATAGCGCATAAGAAGCAATGTTAAATGGTACGCCTAAAAATATGTCAGCACTTCTTTGGTATAACTGGCAAGATAGCTTACCGTCATTTACATAAAATTGAAAAAAAGCATGACAAGGTGGAAGAGCAGCTTTTCCATCAGCTACATTTTCCTCAAATGATTTAGCATTATCTGGTAATACAGATGGGTTCCAAGCAGAAACCAGCATTCTTCTACTATTTGGATTATTCTTTAAGGTGTTTATTAATTCTTTGATTTGATCAATTTCATCTCCATTCCAATTCCTCCACTGATAGCCGTAAACTGGACCTAAATCCCCATCTTTATTAGCCCATTCATTCCATATTTTAACTCCATTATCATTTAGATAATTAATGTTTGTGTCTCCATTTAAAAACCATAATAATTCGTAAACTATTGACTTTAGATGAAGCTTTTTGGTGGTAACCATTGGAAACCCTTTAGTTAGATCGAATCTCAGTTGATGGCCGAAAATACTTTTTGTTCCAGTACCCGTTCTATCCCCTTTTTGATTTCCGTTTTCTAAAACTTCTTTTACTAAATCTAGGTATTGCTTCATTTCAAATATTTAAAAAATAAAAATAGATAAATAGATAGAAAATTAAATAATAAAAATATTAAAGTTATTAACTTTTTAACCAATAATCATTCCTGCAAAAGTTGCAGATAGTAAAGACGCTAGAGTTCCTCCGACAAGGGCTAAAAACCCAAATTGTGATAAGTTTTTTCTCTGTCCCGGTGCTAATGATCCAATTCCACCAATTTGTATTCCAATCGAAGCAAAATTAGCAAAACCACATAGCATATATGTTGCCATCAGTATTGACTTTTCATATTTGAAATGAACTAAATTTGTGATGTCTTTTAGTTCTACCAATTGCATGTATCCAATAAATTCGCTTGCTGCTAATTTTATTCCTAACAGCTGACCCATCAAGGCCGTATCTTCTTTTGCAACTCCAATTAACCACATTAAAGGAGAGAAGATGTATCCAAGTAAAAATTCTAAGGAAAGTTGATCGTAAGGAGTATTTAAAACAATCCAACTATTCATTTGACCTATTGTACCTATTTTTTCAAAACCAAAATTAATCATTGCTATGAAAGCTACAAATACAAGCAGCATAGCTCCAACATTTGCAGCTAGCTTTAGCCCTTCAGTAGTTCCATTGGCTATTGCATCTAATAAATTAGAGCCAATTTTGTCTTGCGATACATGAACCTCAGAATTAATCTCTTCAACTTGAGGATATAATATTTTTGCAATCACAATCGCTCCTGGAGCTGCCATTACAGATGCTGTTAATAAATGTTTAGCGTAAAAGAGTTTCAACACTTCGTCTTCACCCCCTAAAAAGCCTATGTAAGCTGCAAGTACTCCACCTGCAACTGTTGCCATTCCTCCAATCATAACTAATAAGATCTCCGATTTGGACATCTTTTCTAAGTAAGGTTTTATCAGTAAGGGGGCTTCTGTCTGCCCTAAGAAAATATTTCCTGCAACACTTAAACTCTCTGCACCAGAGATGTTTAGTAATTTGGTCAGCGCCCAAGCTAATGCTTTAACAAATTTTTGTATAATTCCAAGATAAAACAAAACTGAAGTTAGAGCAGAAAAGAATATTACTGTAGGTAATACTTGAAATAGAAAGACATAGCCAAAGCTATCTATATTCATCATGTCGCCCAATAAGAATTTACTGCCCTCCATTGTAAAGTCCAATGTTTTTACAAATATTTTTCCAAAAAACTCAAATATTCCTTGAATAAAATCAACTTTCAAGACCCCTACGGCTAATAATAATTGAACTGCTAATCCAATTGTTACTGTTTTCCAGTTTATTGCTTTTCTATTTTTACTAAACAAAAATGCTATAAAAATCAAAGCAAGCATTCCTGTAATTCCTTTTATCATTCCAGCTATAGAAAACCCTTGACTAGGGATTAGAGCTTTCGCTTTAACAAATTTATAATTGATTCCGCTTTCTGTAAATTCTAAATTATTATTTGATATTAAATTTATATCATAAACTCTTGTTGTGTCTGTAGGAAGACTGTATATAAAAGAAAGTTTATCATTTACAAGGCTGTAATTTCCTTCAGACAATAAATTACCTTTTGCATCTAAGCTATATTTAAAATCATTTTCACTAATACTTAATATATCGGAACTTTTTAATTCAAAAAGTTCACTTCCTGTTGAATCTTGAATATTTTTAAAAACCCATTCTCCTTCAATAGATTGAGAAAAAATTGAATTAATTGAAAAAATAAATACTAGAATCGAAAGTTTTTTCAGCATAATTATTGTCTTTTAGATATTTCATCCCTTATCAAAGCTGCATTTTCATAATTTTCTTTTAAAACTGCAATTTTTAATAATTTCTGAAGTTCTTCTGTATTTTTATTTTTATAATCTTCTTTAGAATCACTTGTGTCTTCTTGAATAATTTCTTTTATAATAGACTCACTGTCTTCATTATTTTCATCTACCTTAAGAATAACTCCTGCATTAGTAAGAATATTTTCATAAGTAAAAATAGGTGCATTGAATCTTAGTGCAAGTGCTATTGCATCACTAGTTCTAGCATCTATTACTTCTTCTATTCTATCTCTCTCGCAAATTATACTTGAGTAAAAAACCCCATCAACAAGTTTGTGAATTATTATTTGTTTAATAATTATGTCAAATCTAATTGAGAAATTTTTAAATAAATCGTGAGTTAACGGTCTGGGAGGTTTAATTTCTTTTTCTAGAGCAATAGCAATAGACTGTGCTTCAAATGCCCCTATGACAATTGGGAGTTTTCTTTCTCCTTTTAATTCGCTAAGAATCAGAGCATATGCTCCATTTTGAGTTTGACTGTAGGAAATTCCTTTTATTATTAGGCGTACTAAGCTCATGTTTGATTTATAATATTAATAACCAAATTTAACCTTTTTATGTTATACACAAAAAATTATGAGTTTTGAGCTTTAAAAGTTTTAAGCTTATTTATTAATTCAGGCACTACTACAAAAGCATCGCCAACTACCCCATAATCTGCAGCTTTAAAAAATGGCGCATCAGGATCAGTATTAATTACGACTTTTACTTTCGAAGAATTTATCCCTGCTAAGTGTTGTATTGCTCCAGAGATTCCAATAGCTATATATAGATTAGTTGCCACCGGCTTTCCAGTTTGACCGACATGCTCGCCATGAGGTCTCCATCCTAAATCAGAAACTGGTTTTGAACATGCTGTAGCAGCTCCTAAAACTTCAGCTAACTCCTCTATCATTCCCCAGTTTTCTGGGCCCTTTAATCCTCTTCCCGCAGAAACTACTGTTTCTGCATCGGCGATAGTAACTTTGTCTGTTGCTTTATCAACTGATTTTACTTTGGTATAGTTTTCTGCAACATTTACTGAAAAGTCTTCAATTGTTGCATTACTTTTTATTTCATTAATAATGAAACTATTTTTAGCTAAACTAATTAATACGTTTTCAGTATTTACTTGTGTGCTTTCAAAAGCTTTATTTGTAAAGGCACTTCTTTTTACCGTTAATGGATTATAGTTTGAGGGTAGTTCTGATACGTTAGAAATATATCCTGCTTTAAGTTTTATTGCTAGTAAAGGAGCTAAATATTTAGAATCTGCACTTGAACTAATTACAATTATAGTAGATTTTTCATTTTCAGCTGCTTCAAAAACAGATTGAGAATAAGAAAGTGCATTGAATGTTTTTAAACCTTCATTTGATATGTTTAGAATTTTATCTACTCCATAGCTTTCTAATTCGGCTGGATTTTCAGCATTTATACATACAGCCGTAACTGTAGTGTTATTATTGTTCGCAATTGCTCTTGCATATGAAGCTACTTCAAAAGCTATTTTTTTGAATTTTCCTTGTTCAGATTCAGTGTATACTAATATTGCCATACTTAAATTACTTTAGCTTCGTTATGAAGTAAATTGATTAATTCATCTAGATTATCAGGAGAAACAAGTGTTACTTCTCCTTTTGCTATTGGTTTTTCAAATTTCATTGAATTTGTTTGATTTGAAGAATCTATTGGAGCTATAACTTCTAGCTCTTTTTTTCTAGCCATCATTATACCTCTCATGTTAGGAATTCTTAAATCACTTTCTTCGACTAAACCTTTTTGCCCACCAATTACAATAGGAAGACATGATTCAATAGTTTCTCTACCACCATCAATTTCTCTTACAGCTGTAGCGTTTGTACCTTCTATTTCGAGACTTATACAATTGTTTATAAAATTAGCATCATTTAACCCAGCAATCATGCCAGGCACCATTCCGCCATTGTAATCAATAGACTCTCTTCCTGCAATTACTAAATCATAATTCTCTTTTTTTATATAACTGGCAAGTTGAGTTGCTACGTTATATCCATCTTCTGGATTCATATTAATTCTAATTGCTTTATCTGCACCTATTGCGAGTGCTTTTCTTAGTGTAGATTCCGTGTCAGATAAGCCAACATTTATAACATCAACAGTGGCACCTTGTTTTTCTTTAAACCACATCGCTCTTGTAAGTCCAAATTCATCATTTGGATTGATTACAAACTGGACTCCGGTTCTATCAAACTTTGTGTCTTCTTCTGTAAAGTTAATTTTTGAAGTAGTGTCAGGGACATGACTAATACAAACTATTATTTTCATATCATTTTTATATTATGAGGATCAAATATAATTAATTATACACAAACTACTATGCATGCATAGTAATTATTTTATTTTTTTTGATCAGTAATATTAAATCCTTTACTATTTTTGCAATATAATTTTTAATATATGAGAACAATTCAATTTAGAGAAGCAATCTGCGAGGCAATGTCGGAAGAAATGAGAAGAGATGAAAGTATCTATCTTATGGGAGAAGAAGTTGCTGAATATAATGGTGCATATAAAGCCTCTAAAGGTATGTTAGATGAGTTTGGTGAAAAAAGAGTTATTGATACACCAATTTCTGAATTAGGTTTTGCAGGTGTTGCAATTGGTTCTACAATGACAGGTAATCGTCCAATCGTAGAATATATGACCTTTAATTTTTCTCTTGTTGGAATTGATCAAATAATAAATAATGCTGCGAAGATTAGACAGATGTCTGGTGGTCAGTTTAAGTGTCCTATAGTTTTTAGAGGCCCTACTGCATCAGCTGGTCAATTAGCAGCAACTCACTCTCAAGCATTTGAAAGTTGGTTTGCTAACACACCAGGACTAAAAGTTATCGTACCCTCAAATCCATATGATGCAAAAGGCTTATTAAAGTCAGCTATTAGAGATGATGACCCCGTTATTTTTATGGAGAGTGAACAGATGTATGGAGATAAAGGTGAAATTCCAGAAGGTGAATATACATTACCTATTGGGGTTGCTGACATAAAAAGAGAAGGTACAGATGTAACAATCGTTTCCTTTGGAAAAATAATTAAAGAAGCATATAAGGCAGCAGATAAGTTACAAGAAGAAAATATTTCTTGTGAAGTTATTGACTTAAGAACAGTTAGACCTTTAGATATTGACGCTGTACTTAAATCAGTAAAAAAAACAAATAGACTTGTTATTTTAGAAGAGGCTTGGCCGTTTGGAAATATTTCTACTGAAATTACTTTTCAAGTTCAATCCAAAGCTTTTGATTATTTAGATGCCCCAATTGAAAAAATAAATACTGCGGACACTCCAGCTCCATATTCACCTGCTTTATTTGCAGAGTGGTTACCTAATAGCGATGATGTAATTAAGGCTGTAAAAAAAGTTCTCTACCGAAAATAAGTTATAGGGTTAAAGTATAAATCTATAAAGTTTTCTAATTAAAACTGATTTTATTACTTTTGCCAGCTAAATAAAAAATACTAAATAAAAGAATATATGGAATCAATGATGATTTGGATGCCAATTGCAATGGCGTTATTAGGTCTAGCTTACATGCTAGTAAAAAAATCTTGGGTAATGAAACAAGATGCAGGAGATGGAAAAATGAAAGAGATTTCAGATCACATCTATGAAGGTGCTTTAGCCTTTTTAAAAGCTGAATATAGATTATTAGCAATTTTTGTAGTTGGAGCAAGTATTGTTTTAGCTGGAATTGCTTATTATATGAGTAGTACTTATTTAATAGTAGTTGCATTTATTATTGGTGCTATATTTTCTGCATTCGCAGGAAACATGGGAATGAAAATAGCAACCAAAACAAATGTTAGAACTACTCAGGCTGCTAAAACTAGTTTACCAAATGCACTAAAGGTTTCTTTTGGCGGTGGTACTGTAATGGGGCTTGGAGTTGCTGGTTTAGCTGTTTTAGGTTTAACCATGTTTTTTATCATATTCTATGAACATTTTATGGGTAGTAAGTGGACTGATACAGATCAGATGACAGTTGTATTGGAGGCCTTAGCCGGGTTTTCTTTAGGAGCTGAGTCGATTGCTTTGTTTGCAAGAGTCGGTGGTGGAATTTATACTAAAGCAGCTGATGTTGGTGCTGATTTAGCAGGTAAAGTACAAGCTGATATTCCTGAAGATGATCCAAGAAACCCTGCTACAATTGCAGATAATGTTGGAGATAATGTTGGAGATGTTGCAGGTATGGGAGCTGATTTGTTTGGATCTTACGTAGCAACTGTCTTAGCTGCAATGGTTTTAGGTAATTATGTTATTCGTGACATGGGTGGTGCGATTCAAGATGCTTTTGGTGGTATCGGACCAATATTACTCCCAATGTCTATTGCTGGTGCTGGAATTATTATTTCTTTAATTGGAACTTTGTTAGTAAAGATTTCATCAAATGATGCCAAAGAAGCTGAGGTTCAAAAAGCTTTAAACATAGGAAATTGGGCTTCAATTGGAATGGTTGCAGTAGCATGTTATGGATTAGTTACCTGGATGTTACCAGAGACTATGCAAATGGATTTCTTTGGAGAAGGTCTTCAATACATTTCTTCAATTAGAGTATTTTATGCTTGTTTAGTTGGTTTAGTTGTTGGAGCTGGTATATCAGCATTTACTGAATACTACACAGGTTTAGGTTCAAAACCAATTTTAAAGATTGTACAACAATCAAGTACTGGAGCTGGAACAAATATTATTGCTGGTTTAGCAACTGGAATGATTTCTACGTTTTCTTCTGTGTTACTATTTGCTGCTGCGATATGGGCATCTTATGCTTTGGCAGGATTTTACGGAGTTGCTTTGGCAGCTTCTGCAATGATGGCGACAACAGCTATGCAATTAGCAATTGATGCTTTTGGTCCTATAGCAGATAATGCTGGAGGAATTGCTGAAATGAGTGAGCAGGACCCTATTGTTAGAGAAAGAACAGATATTTTAGATGCTGTAGGTAATACAACTGCTGCAACTGGAAAAGGTTTTGCAATTGCATCTGCTGCGTTAACTTCGCTAGCTTTATTTGCTGCTTACGTCACATTTACAGGAATTGATGGTATTAATATATTTAAAGCTCCTGTGTTAGCTATGCTATTTGTTGGAGCTATGATTCCGGTTGTATTTTCTGCATTAGCAATGAATGCTGTTGGTAAAGCTGCTATGGAAATGGTAAATGAGGTAGTAAGACAATTTAAAGAAATTCCAGGTATTATGGAAGGAACTGGAAAACCTGAATATGATAAATGTGTAGATATATCTACTAAAGCATCATTAAAAGAAATGATGTTACCAGGAATCTTAACCATAGGGTTTCCAATACTTGTCGTGCTAGTAGGTAAACTAGTATACTGGGAAATGGAGCCAATAAAGGCAAATATGTTGGTAGCTGAAATGCTGGGTGGTTATATGGCTGGTGTTACCGTTAGTGGAGTGCTTTGGGCTATTTTCCAAAACAACGCTGGTGGCGCATGGGATAATGCTAAGAAATCTTTCGAGGCTGGAGTAGAAATCAACGGAGTAATGACTTACAAAGGTTCTGAGGCACATAAGGCTGCTATAACTGGAGATACTGTTGGTGATCCGTTTAAAGACACATCTGGACCTTCCATGAATATTTTAATTAAGCTTACTTGTTTGATTGGACTTGTGATAGCACCAATTTTAGGTGGTCATGTTGAGAAAGATGTTATTTATGAAGCTACTTACGAAGATTCTTTTACAATGGGAGATGAAGAAAAAGTTCTTTTAGTACAAGAGATGCATAAATTTATTATTGCTAAAGAGTATGATAAAGTAGCTAATTACCTATCTGATGATGTTGTTTTCAATCTTGAAGATGGTTCTTCAATTAAAGGGAAAGAAACTGTAATTAAATTTATTTATGATAATTATTCAATTGCTGATATTAAAGACTATCAAGTTGCAGTTAATTTTGCTGTTAAAGGAGATAATGGTGATGAGTGGGTTCTTCTATGGGACAACGGAAAGGTTGTTACAGCAGAAGGAACAGCATCAACAGATTGGATGGAATCATTTCAATTTGATGGAGATAAAATTATTCAAATGAATCAATTTTCAAAACCAAGAAATTAATAATATTTATACAATAAAAAAAAGCCTCATATTTTTGAGGCTTTTTTTTATTTCTTAAGTTTCTTGTCAACCAGTGAAATTATCTTTTCAAGATCTTCCTTGTTGTCAACAAAATCTAAATTATCAATATCAATTATCAATAAATTTCCCTTATTGTAATTATGAATCCAAGCTTCATACCTTTCGTTTAATCTACTCAAGTAATCAATACTAATTGAGTTTTCATAATCTCTTCCTCTTTTGTGTATGTGAGACACCAAATTTGGAATAGAACTTCTTAAATAAATCAATAAATCAGGAGACTTAACCTTTGATTCCATTAATTCAAATAAAGATTTATAGTTTTCGAAATCACGATTAGCCATCAACCCCATCGCATGTAAGTTAGGAGCAAATATATTTGCATCTTCATAAATAGTTCTATCTTGAATTACATCTTTAGAACTTTCAATTATTTCAATTAATTGTCTAAACCTGCTGTTTAAAAAATAAACTTGTAAGTTAAAACTCCACCTTTCCATTTCATTATAAAAATCATCTAGATAAGGATTGTCTACAACATCTTCCAGCTGTACTTCAAAATTATAGTGTTTCGCAAGTGAATTAGTTAAAGTAGTTTTTCCAGCGCCTATATTTCCCGCTATTGCTATATGCATAATTTATTTTTTTTGAATTTGATATTTAATAAAATGTTCAGAATCGTAAATATACAAGCTTTGATTGGTTACAAAAAAATCTTTTATTAATAAATTGCCTATATCAAATTTATTTTCTGTTAAAAAATCTTTACTATAATAATATAGCTCATTGTCTCTTTCAAAAATTAAAGTATTATTGAAAAATTCAATTTGTTGAATATTACTCACTTTTATCTTATTAATTAAACTCCCAAAATAGTTGAATTTAAATATGTGGGTATCTGTAAGAACCCAACAATATTTGTAATTACTAACAAGAGAAATCACTTCTCCTGAAATCTCAGAGTTGACAACTTTAATTTTTTTATTTATATAATTAAATAATTCTAATTTTGAGTTTAGCTCATTGTAAATCCAAATATTATTATCATTGGAAGCAGAAATTTTAGAAATAATCTTACCAGGTTCAATTAAATTAAAATTGATTTTAGAAATTTCAGAAAGCTTGTTATCTAAGATAATTAAGGTATTAAAATTCTCATAAAATAATTTAATTTTTAAAGAATTTTTAACATCAATTGATGATATATTTGAGTAAAAATCATTTCTATAAAAGGATGTTTTTTCTTTAGAAGTTTTAATTAATTCATTGTTTTTTATGTAGTATAAGTTATTCAAATTGTCCACTCTTTTAATTACCTTATTTTTGACTACTATTTTTGAAGATAATTTAAGAACTAATTGATCTTCATTACTAAAGATAGTAGTGTGAATTAATAATAATAATAAAATTCTCATAAATTTAATATACAATCTTTTAAGATATTATTAACTGTTTTAATTTACAACCTTCATATTTTTGTAAAAAATTTAAGACATGAAAAAATCACTATCTGTTGCACTGTTGTTATTAATATGTACTAATTTATTTTCTCAAGAGTTTCAAGGCAAGGCTTATTATCAAACAAAAACTACGATGGATTTAGGTAGTTGGGGTAGTAAAATGTCTGAACAGCAAAAAAACATGATGAAGGACAGGATGAAGGGTTATTTAGAAAAAACTTTTATATTAACTTTTAACAAATCAGAATCAATGTATAAAGAAGAAGAAAGACTAGATGCTCCAGGTTCAGGAGGGTCAGGGATGGGCGCTATGTTTATGAGTGCTGGAAGTGGTAATCCAGAGATGTATAAAAACATTAAAGAAAAGATATATCTACAGGAAAATGAATTCTTTGGTAAAAAATTCTTGGTTGACGATAAATTACCAGAATTCGAGTGGAAAATGAGTGGGGAGCAAAAACAAATTGGTCAGTACATGTGTTTTAAAGCTGTCGGGACAAGAAATAATAATAATTTCAGTTGGGAGAGTTTAAGGGGACAAACAAATCAAAAGCCCAAAGATTCAACAAATAGTAATGAAAAAATTTCAGATGTTGAAACAAACAACAAAGTAGAAAAATTAAAAGAAATTGTAGTTGACGCAAAAATAGAAACTATTATAGCCTGGTATACACCGCAAATACCGATAAGTAATGGGCCAGAACAATCCTTTGGACTTCCTGGATTAATTTTAGAGCTTAACACAAAAAACACAACAATGTTATGCACAAAAATTATATTAAACCCAGCAAAGAAAGATGAAATTATTCGACCAACAAAAGGAGATGTAGTTACTAAAAAAGAATACAACGATATGGTCCAATTTAAGATGCAAGAAATGAGAGATAATAGAGGCAGAGGAAACGGTAGAAGAAAATTCTAAAAAAACAGATTAAGATGAAAAAAATATTATTTGTATTATTATTTGGGATTACTACGTTAGGTTTTTCACAAATTAAAATGGAAGGTATAATTAAAGACAGCCTTAACAGTCCGCTTGAATTAGCTAACGTTATTTTAATCAATAAAGAAACTAGCTCTTTGGAAAGTTTTGCAATTTCCGACGAAAAGGGAGAATATAAACTTGCTTTAAAAAAGAACACTGCATATGATTTGCAGGTGAGTTATATTGGCATGGAATCTATCTCAAAGCTAATTCAGGCCAATGAGTCTAATTTAAAAAAAGATTTTACTTTATATGAAAGTAATATGTTAGATGCAGTTGAACTGACCTATGAAATGCCTGTCACTGTTAGTGGAGATACTTTAATTTATAATGCAGATTCTTTTAAAACTGGTACGGAAAGAAAACTTGAAGATGTTTTAAAGAACCTTCCTGGAGTAGAAGTGAATGATGATGGTCAAATTGAAGTTGAAGGAAAAGTAGTAGGTAAAGTAATGGTTGAGGGTAAAGATTTCTTTGATGGAGATACTAAAATTGCCATTAAAAATATACCTTCAAATGCAATTGATAAGGTTCAAATCCTTAAAAACTATTCAGAAGTGGGGCAGTTAAGTGGAGTTCAAAATAATCAAGATAATATTGCGATAAATATTAAATTAAAAGAAGGGAAAGACAAGTTTTGGTTTGGAAATATTACTGCCGGTGGTGGTAAGTCTACTGTAGAGGATCTTTACTTATTTCAACCAAAATTATTTTATTACAGTCCAGAATATAGTATAAATGTTATTGGAGATATAAATAATATTGGCGAATTAGCTTTTACAAGACGAGATTATTGGAATTTTTCGGGCGGCTTTAATTCGCCAAGTAATAAAAGTGGGACTTCAATTAATCTTGGCAATAATAATTTAGGCTTTTTACAATTGCAAAATAATAGAGCTAAGGATATATCTTCTAAATTTGGGGCAGCTAATTTTAGTTATTCCCCTAATAAAAAAATGGATCTCTCAGGTTTTATTATTCTTACAAGTAGCGATATTGAATTACAAGAAAACAACTCTACTCAATATATAGATACCGAGCTTGGAATACCAAATGAAGAGACTCAAAGTGGTACCAGTCAAGTAAGTGACTTAGCGCTATCTAAATTCACTCTCAAGTATAGGCCAAACTCCAATAAGCAGTTGGATTATGAAATACTAACTAGAAATTCAAAAGAAAACCAAAATCAATATGTTTTTTCTGATATTTTAGGTAGTACTTTGCAAAATGATGATGTAGACACCTATAGTATTAATCAAAATTTAAATTATTACTATACTGCGGATGCTAATAATATTTTTGCTTTCGAAGCTTTACATTTAATAAGTGAAGAAGACCCTTTTTATAATGCTTTTTTGGAAAATTCTGATAATTACCAAAATACTGCAATAGGTTTAGGATTTGATAATACTCAATCTAACTTTAATATAGCGCAGGATAAAAAAATCAAAACTAATCAATTAGATGCTAAGCTAGATTATTGGAATATATTAAACATTAAAAGTGATATCAACTTTACTATTGGTTCGATTTTGAGTAATCAAAATTTCGACTCAAATATCTTTCAATTTTTAGATAATGGTGATGTTTTTGAATCAACTCCTACCATAAATAATGGACTAGATTCAAATAGAGTTAGTTATAATTTTAAAGATTATTATGTTGGAATGCATTATAGGCTAAAAACAGGTATTTTCACTCTAAGTCCTGGTTTTACGGTTCATGCATACAATAGTTCAAATGAGCAGAACAGTGTTTCTGGTATTTCTTCTTCGCTTTTTTCAGATTCATTTTTTAAAATACTACCTGATTTTAATGCAAGAATTCAACTTAAGAAAAGTGAATCTCTAACATTTAATTATGCAATGAGGACTCAGTTCACAGATGTTTCTAAAATAGCAGAAGGCTTAGTTTTAAATAGTTATAACTCTATATTTAGCGGTTACAATGAAATACAAAATGCCATATCGCATAATCTAAATTTAAATTATTTTAGTTTTAATTTATTTAACTACACAAACGTTTATGCTAGGATGTCGTATAACAAAAGTATTGATCAGATAAGAAACTTAACAACATTTGAAAGTGTTGTAGCTACAAGTTCTCCTTTTAATTCTGCTTTTGCAGATGAAAATTTCTCTGCTAATGGTAGATTTCAAAGACAATTTGGGAAACTAAGAGCCTCTTTAAAAGGTGGATTTAATTACAGTAAATTTAACCAGTTTATTCAAGATACTGACACTCCAAGTTTAAGTGAGAGCTATTCTCAAAGTTATGGAGCCACTATAAGAACTTCATTTAAACAAGCTCCAAATGTAGAGTTGGGGTATAATTACTCCTTTTCTGAAAATATTTTAGGATCTATAAATAGTACTTCTAATACGAAAGCTCCATTTATCGATATTGATGCCTTAATATTGAAATCTTTCACATTTAGAACTAAATACACGAATAACACATTTAGCGACGACAGGGGTGGGTTAAATAAATACGAATTTTGGAATGCTTCGTTGGCATATAAGAAAGATCAGGATAGTAAATGGGAGTTTGAATTAAAAGCTACTAATTTACTTGATACTAAATCTCAAAATCAATCTAACACTGGAAATATATCAATAAGTACAACTGAATATTTTATACAGCCAAGATTTATCACCTTTAGACTAGTTTATGATTTATAGTAAAGTTCGTAGTTTAGCTTAAACTCAATACACTTATTCTAATTGTAATATTTTCATCATTAAATACATGAACATTTTATCCTATTTTAATTATATACGAGTTTTTAAACCTCTGTTAATCAATATTTTTTTCTTCATTTAAATCCACTTTGTAATCTCCACAAATATTTATGATTAATATTCCTAATATTAATTTTTAATATCCAATTAATAAATATATATTCATACTTGTTTTTAAGGTGTAAACCTTTGAAAAATAGATAATTACGGATTAAATAGTTTTATCCATAATTCATTAAGAATTATTTAATTTAATATGCAAATACTGAGAATCTTATAAAATGAATTTAAATAAGTTTAGTAAAACTGTAACTCAAGATGATTCTCAACCTGCTGCCCAAGCAATGTTACATGCTATTGGCATGAAAGAAACTGATTTTAGAAAGCCCATAGTTGGAATTGCAAGTACTGGTTACGAGGGGAATCCTTGTAATATGCATTTAAACGACTTATCTAAATATGTTAAGGCTGGAATTCAGTCTGAAGATATTACAGGTTTGATATTTAATACTATAGGTGTTAGTGATGGCATATCAATGGGTACACCCGGCATGCGCTATTCATTACCATCTCGAGATATTATAGCAGACTCTATGGAAACAGTCGTACAAGCAATGAGTTACGACGGTCTTATAACAGTTGTTGGTTGTGATAAAAATATGCCAGGAGCGCTAATGGCAATGATAAGATTAAATCGACCTTCTATACTGCTTTATGGAGGGACTATTGATTCTGGATGCCATAATGGAAAAAAACTAGATATAGTTTCTGCCTTTGAAGCTTGGGGAAGTAAAGTTTCAGGAAAGATGAAAGATGATGAGTATAAATCGATAATCAAAAAAGCTTGTCCTGGAGCTGGTGCTTGTGGAGGTATGTATACAGCCAATACCATGGCATCTGCAATAGAGGCTTTAGGAATGTCTTTACCTTTTAACTCATCAAACCCTGCAAATAGTAAATTAAAAGAAATTGAGTCTGAAAAATGTGGTAAGGCTATTAAAAACTTATTAGTTAATGATTTAAAACCCTTAGATATAATTACCAGAAAATCTTTAGAGAATGCAATTAGATTAGTAGTTGCATTAGGCGGGTCTACAAATGCAGTATTGCATTTTTTAGCAATTGCCAGAGCTGCTAATATAGATTTTACTTTAGATGATTTTCAAAAAATAAGTGATACTACTCCTTTTATTGCTGATTTAAAACCTAGTGGCAAATATCTAATGGAAGATGTCCATGAAGTTGGAGGTACTCCAGCTGTCTTAAAATATCTCTTGAAAAAGGGATTAATTCATGGAGATTGTATTACGGTGACTGGCCAAACTTTAGAAGAAAATTTAAAAAATGTCAAGGACTTGAAAGCCAACCAAGATGTTATAAAAACTGTAGAAAACCCAATTAAGGAATCTGGACACATAAGAATATTATATGGGAATATAGCTAAGGAAGGCTCTGTTGCTAAAATTACAGGAAAAGAAGGTTTGATTTTTAAAGGATCTGCTATAGTTTTTGATTCTGAGTATGATGCCAACATAGGAATAGGTGACGGAAAAGTAAAAAAAGGAGATGTTATAGTAATCAGATATGAAGGTCCAAAAGGTGGTCCAGGTATGCCTGAAATGTTAAAACCTACTGCCGCTATAATGGGTGCAGGACTTGGTAAAGACGTTGCTCTTATTACTGACGGTCGATTCTCAGGCGGAACTCATGGATTTGTTGTTGGCCATATAACACCAGAAGCGCAACTAGGGGGTAATATTGCTTTAATTGAAAACGGAGATATAATTATAATTGATGCTATACAAAACACTATAGTTTTAGATGTTAATAAAGAAGAATTAACAAAAAGAAGAAATAAATGGAGTCAGCCAAAATTAAAAGTCGACTCGGGCACTTTATATAAATATGCAAAAATTGTTTCATCAGCTTCAAAAGGCTGTGTAACCGATGAATTTTAGAAATGAATAATACAAAAAAAATAAGCGGAAGTGAAGCTGTTGTAAAATGTTTGATAGCTGAAGGAATAGAGATTATATACGGATATCCTGGAGGGGCAATAATGCCAGTTTACGATGAGCTATATAAATATGAAGATCAAATTCATCATGTTTTAACAAGACATGAGCAAGGCGCTACGCACTCTGCTCAAGGATTTGCAAGAATTTCAGGCAAAGTAGGTGTAGCAATTGCTACATCTGGACCAGGAGCAACAAATTTAATTACTGGTTTAGCTGATGCTCAAATCGATTCAACTCCAATGGTCTGTATTACAGGACAGGTACCATCAAATTTACTAGGTAGTGATGCTTTTCAAGAAACGGATATAGTTGGAATTTCTACTCCAGTTACAAAATGGAACCATCAAGTTACAAAAGCATCTGATATACCAAAAGTATTAGCAAAAGCTTTTTATATAGCAAAAAGTGGTAGACCAGGCCCAGTTTTAATTGATATAACTAAAGATGCTCAGTTTGAATTATTAGACTTTAATTACAAAAAGGTAACTGGAATTAGAAGCTATAAGCCAATTCCTAAACTAGATACAACTAGTTTAGATTTAGCAGCTGACTTAATAAATAAGTCAATTAAGCCAATGATAGTTTGGGGTCAGGGAGTTATTCTTGCAGAAGCAGAAAATGAATTTAAAAAATTTGTAGAGAAAACAGGAATTCCTGCTGCGTGGACTATAATGGGAGCTTCAGCAATACCAACTTCTCACCCATTAAATGTTGGAATGGTTGGTATGCATGGAAATTACGCTCCTAATATGCTTACAAATGAATGCGATTTACTTATTGCAATAGGAATGAGGTTTGATGACAGAGTTACTGGAAAATTAGATAAATATGCTAAACAAGCTAAAATAATTCATTTTGAAATTGACCCAGCTGAAATTAATAAAAATGTAAAAGTTGATATTTCTGTATTGGGTGACGCTAAAGAAAGTTTAATTAAGATATTACCTCTACTAAAATTAAGAACTCATGATTCTTGGTTGATTAAATTCAAAGAGTTATATGATATAGAATACGATTCCGTAATAAAAGATGATTTGTTTCCGACTAAAGACGGATTAACTATGGGCGAGGTATTGAAAGAAATAAACATATATTCTAAAGGTAACGCTGCAATTGTTTCTGATGTAGGTCAACATCAAATGATAGCTTGTCGTTATGCTAATTTTAATAAATCTAGAAGTAATATAACTTCGGGAGGACTTGGAACTATGGGTTTTGCATTGCCAGCAGCAATTGGTGCTAAAATGGCTTGCCCAGAAAGAGAAGTCGTTGCGATTATAGGTGATGGTGGTTTTCAAATGACGATTCAAGAATTAGGAACAATATTTCAGTCAAAAGTACCAGTTAAGATTGTAGTCTTAAATAATAGTTTTTTAGGAATGGTTAGGCAGTGGCAGCAACTATTCTTTGAAAAAAGATATGCTTCTACTGAAATGATAAATCCAGATTTCACTGCAATAGCGAAGGGTTATTATATCAAAAGTAAAAAAGTATCTAAAAGAGAAGAGTTGTCTTCTGCAGTAGAAGAAATGATAAATTCAAAAGATTCATTTTTTTTAGAAGTAGTTGTTGAAAAAGAAGCGAATGTGTTTCCAATGATACAAAGTGGAGCCTCAGTGGCAGAAATTAGATTAAAATAATTATGGAGAAAGAAATTAAAACATTTACAGTATCAATTTATACTGAAAATAGTATAGGGTTGCTTAATAGAATTTCAGCAATATTCCAAAGAAGACATATTAATATAGAAAGTTTAAATTCGTCTGTTTCAGAAATTGAAGGAGTTTACAGGTTTACGATTCTTATAAATGTTACCGAAACTCAAATAAAGAAAATAATTGGGCAAATTGATAAGCAAATAGAAGTAATTAAAGCTTACTATCATAATGAGGATGATACTGTTTATCAAGAGTCTTGTTTGTTTAAAATTAAATCAAGCCTGTTGTTTGACGACAGGCAGATACAAAATATTATAAAGGATAGTAACGCGAGAATTGTTACTGTTAATAAGCAATTTTTTGTAATTGAGAAATCTGGTAGAAGAAAAGAAATTGATAGTTTGTATGATAAGTTGAATGAGTACGGAATCATGCAATTTGTTAGGTCAGGTGCTATTGCTATAACTAAAGAACCAATGAATATATCAGAAATATTATCTGAGTTTAAAAACTAATAAAAATATACAATGAAAAATTACTTCAACACTCTTTCTTTGAGTGAAAAAAAAGACCAGCTTTCTAGATGCAGATTTATGAATTCAGATGAATTTAGTGCTGGGGTAACTGCTCTATTAAATAAAAAAATAGTTATAATTGGGTGTGGAGCTCAAGGCTTAAACCAAGGCCTTAACATGAGAGATTCAGGCCTAAATATTTCTTATAGTTTAAGAAAGGAATCTATTAAAGACAAAAGACAATCTTTTCTAAATGCAAGTGGTAATGGTTTCAACGTTGGTACATATGAAGAATTAATTCCTGATGCTGACCTGGTTTTGAACCTGACGCCTGACAAGCAGCACACAGTTGTTGTAGAATCAATTATGCATTTAATGAAAAAGGGTTCAACCTTGTCGTACTCGCATGGATTTAATATTGTTGAAGAGGGTATGCAAATTAGAAAAGATATAACGGTTATTATGGTAGCTCCAAAATGCCCTGGAACTGAAGTTAGAGAAGAATTTAAAAGAGGTTTCGGAGTCCCAACATTAATCGCTGTTCATCCAGAAAATGATCCGGAAAACAAAGGTTTATTTCAGGCCAAGGCATATGCGGTTGCAACTGGTGGTCATAAAGCTGGAGTGTTAGAATCCTCATTTGTTGCTGAGGTAAAGAGCGACTTGATGGGTGAGCAAACTATTTTATGTGGAGTTTTGCAAACTGCATCAATATTGCTGTTTAATAAAATGATAAATGAGGGTAGTGATAAAAATTATGCTTCAAAATTAATTCAAAATGGTTGGGAAGTAATAACAGAAGAACTAAAGCACGGAGGGATAACCAGCATGATGGATAGACTATCAGATGATTCCAAAGTAAAAGCATTTGAGATTTCTGAAGATTTAAAAGAATTAATGAGACCTCTTTTTAATAAACATATGGATGATATTATGTCAGGAAAGTTTTCAAAAACAATGATGTTAGATTGGAAAAATAATGATAAAAATTTATTAAGGTGGCGAGCTGAGACAGGAGAAACCTTATTTGAGAAAACTAAATCCTGTTTAAATAAAATTGATGAGCAAGAGTATTTTGATCATGGAATAGCTATGATAGCATTTGTAAGATCGGGAGTTGAGTTAGCTTTTGAAACTATGGTTAAATCAGGAATAATAGACTCTTCTGCTTATTATGAATCACTGCATGAATTACCTCTTATTGCTAATACCGTTGCAAGAAAAAAATTATTTGAAATGAATAGAATTATTTCAGATACTGCAGAGTATGGTTGTTATTTATTTGACCATGCTTGTAAGCCTCTTTTAAAAGATTTTGTTGATGAACTACCCGAGAGTACAATAGGGAATTCTTATAACATCTCTAATGCTTCTGCTAATAGTAAACTGGTTGAAATTAACTCTATTATTAGTTCTCATCCAATCGAAAAAATAGGTAAGACTTTAAGGAATTCTATGAAAGAAATGAAAAAAATTACTTAATTCCCGATAAAATATTATATATATCTATAATTTAAAAATATCAAAAATAAATATGAAACTATCATACAATAAAATTCCTGAAAATTATAAAATTAAGAATCTTGTATATCAAGAAGATTATCTTGTATCAGGAAATTTAGTTAAATGGAAAGGAGAGTTTTCAAATGTATACTCTACAATTTCATCTACAAATGAATACAAACCAACTCTTCTTGGTAAAATTCCAAGTTTAGGAAAAAATCAAGCAATGGAAGCTTTAGACTCTGCTTGTGATGCATTTGATAATGGAAGAGGCGAGTGGCCAACTATGAAAGTTCGTGATAGAATCAAGCATATGCGAAATTTCGCAAATGAAATGAAAACTAAAAGAGATGAAATTGTTAAGTTATTGATGTGGGAGATCGGTAAAAACTTAGTTGATTCTGAAAAAGAATTTGACAGAACAGTTGATTATATTTTCGATACAATTGAAGCGTATAAAATTATTGATAGAGATTCTGCAAAATTTGAAAAAAATAGTAATATTTATGCACATATTAGAAGAGGGCCACTTGGGGTTGTTTTATGTTTAGGCCCATACAATTACCCTTTAAATGAAACTTTTTGTTTATTAATTCCAGCACTCATTATGGGTAATACAACTATCTTTAAACCAGCCAAACATGGAGTTTTATTAATATCTCCTCTGATGGAGGCATTTCAAAAGTGCTTTCCAAAAGGTGTTGTAAATATCCTTTATGGAAGAGGTAGAGTTTTAGCTACTCCAATAATGGAGTCAGGAAAAGTTAATGTTTTAGCTTTAATTGGTCATAGTTCCTCAGCTAATGCTTTGCAAGAATGCCACCCTAAGAAAAATAGATTAAGACTTGTTTTAGGTTTGGAAGCTAAAAACCCCGCTATAGTAATGCCAGATTGTGATTTGGAATTAGCAGTAAATGAGTGTGTTGCAGGAGCATTATCTTTTAATGGGCAAAGATGTACCGCTCTTAAGGTAATTTATGTGCATGAAGATATAGTTGATAAATTTAATAAGTTGTTTAGTGAAAAAGTAGATGAGTTGAATTTTGGTAACCCCTGGGATAACAATGCTCAATTAACTCCACTACCGGAACCAAATAAGCCAAAATATATTAAAGATTTAATTTCTGATGCTAAAGAAAAAGGTGCTGAAATTATAAATAGAAATGGCGGGTTAACTTCAGAAAATTATGTATTCCCTGCTGTATTATTTCCCGTAACTAAAAACATGGATGTTTATAAAGATGAACAGTTTGGTCCAGTTGTTCCAATTTTAACATTTAATGATATTAATGAGCCTCTTGATGATATGGCTGAATCTAATTATGGTCAACAAGCAAGTGTATTTGGCACAAATACTGATAAGTTAGGGCCCTTAATTGATACACTAGTTAACTTAGTTTGTAGGGTCAATCTAAATAGTTCTTGTCAGAGAGGCCCAGACAATTATCCTTTTACTGGAAGAAAAGATTCAGCCTTTAGCACCTTAAGTGTTCATGATGCTTTAAGATCTTTTTCAATTAGAACTTTTGTAGCGTCAAAAGATAACCCTACTAATAAAAAAATTATAAAAGACTTGTTGAATACAAAAAAATCAAACTTTATTTCAACAGATTATATTTTATAGTAATCGTGTATTTAGTTGTTATAATTCACTATTTTTAATAAGGCTAATTTTTATAAATGAATAAACACACAGTTAAGATATTTGATACTACTCTTAGAGATGGTGAACAGGTTCCTGGTTGTAAACTTAATACAACTCAAAAGGTTATAATTGCGGAAAAACTAGAGAGATTAGGTGTCGATGTAATTGAAGCTGGTTTTCCTGTTTCTAGCCCTGGAGATTTCAATTCGGTTGTAGAAATTACAAAAATTGTTAAGGATACTACTGTTTGTGCTCTTTCAAGAGCAGTTGAAAATGATATTAAAGTTGCTGGAGAAGCCTTAAAATATGCAAAGTTTCCCAGGATTCACACTGGTATTGGAACTTCAGATTCACATATTAAGTATAAGTTTAATTCTTCACGTGATAAAATTATAGAAACTGGATACAATGCGATAAAATATGCTAAAACATTTGTTGAAGATGTAGAGTTTTATGCTGAAGATGCTGGAAGAACAGATAATGCTTTTCTAGCAAAAGTATGTGAAAAAATGATTGAAGCTGGTGCAACAGTTTTAAATATTCCTGATACAACTGGATACTGTCTACCTGAGGATTATGGTAATAAAATTAGATACCTCTTTGAAAATGTCAAAAATATTGATAAAGCAACTGTCTCGTGTCATTGTCACAATGATTTAGGTTTAGCTACTGCAAATTCAATTGCTGCTATTGCAAATGGTGCAAGACAAATTGAATGCACTATTAATGGAATTGGTGAAAGAGCTGGAAACACCTCTTTAGAGGAAGTTGTTATGATCATGAAGCAGCATAATAGTTTAAACTTAGATACTAATATAGACACAAAGCTTTTATACGAAACGAGTTTATTAGTATCTCAAAGTATGGGTATGATAGTTCAGCCTAATAAGGCAATTGTTGGAGCAAATGCTTTTGCTCATAGTTCTGGAATACACCAAGATGGTGTTATCAAAAACAGAGAAACTTATGAGATAATTAATCCATACGATGTTGGTGTTAACAAATCTTCAATTGTCCTAACTGCCAGAAGCGGAAGGTCAGCTTTAGCTTATAGAGCTAAATTGGTTGGTTTTGATTTGACTAAAAATGAACTTGATTTAGTTTATCCAAAATTTTTAAAATTTGCAGATAATAATAAATGTGTATTAGATAAAGATTTACCCCAAATTATTAATGATTCTTTATAAAAAATCAATAAATTATGAGCTCTACGTTATTTGACAAGGTTTGGGATTCACATATAGTTAGTAAAATTACTAATGGACCAGATGTTTTATTTATAGACAGACATATGATTCATGAAGTTACAAGTCCTGTTGCATTTTTAGGTTTAAAAAACAGGGGGATAAAAGTTTTATATCCAGAAAAAACTTTTGCGACTGCTGATCATAATACCCCAACTATAAACCAGCATCTTCCTGTTCAAGATGAATTATCTGCCAATCAATTAAAAGTTTTGGAGGAAAACTCTAAAGAACATGGGATTTCTTATTGGGGCTTAGGTCATGAAAAAAATGGAATTGTACATGTAGTTGGTCCAGAATATGGCATTACTCAACCCGGAGCAACAATTGTTTGTGGAGATTCACATACATCTACACATGGAGCGTTTGGAGCGATAGCATTTGGTATTGGAACTTCGGAAGTAGAAATGGTTTTATCTACTCAATGTGTTATACAGCCAAAGCCTAAAAAAATGAGAATTAATATTAATGGTTCATTAGAAAAAGGTGTGACTCCAAAAGATGTTGCGTTATATATTATATCTAAATTAAGCACTGCAGGTGCTACTGGTTATTTTGTTGAGTATTCAGGAGATGTTTTTTCACAAATGTCCATGGAAGGTAGAATGACTGTGTGTAATTTAAGTATTGAAATGGGTGCTAGAGGAGGAATGATTGCTCCAGATAAAAAAACCTTTGAATATATTAAAGACAAAGAGTTTACTCCAAAAGCAGAAAAATGGGATAAAGCCATGAGATATTGGAAAACATTAAAAACAGATCCTAATGCTTTTTTTGATAAAGAGATATCTTTTAATTCAAATGATATAACTCCAATGATCACGTATGGTACAAATCCCGGAATGGGTATGGGTATTTTAAATGATATTCCAAAGGTAGAAAATCAAAATTCTGCTTCTAAAAGCTATTTGAAATCCTTGAACTACATGAATTACTCAGAAGGAGAATCTATGTTGGGAAAACAAATAGATTTTGTTTTTTTAGGAAGTTGTACAAATGGTAGAATTGAAGATTTTAGAGATTTCGCAAAAATAATTAAAGGAAGAAAAAAAGCAAATAATGTCACTGCATGGCTAGTCCCTGGCTCTCATCAAGTTGAGAAAGCTATTAAAGAGGAAGGTATTTTAGATACTTTAAAAGAGTCTGGGTTTGAGCTTAGAGAACCAGGTTGTTCTGCTTGTTTAGCTATGAATGATGATAAAATACCAAAAGGAAAATACGCTGTAAGTACTTCAAATAGAAATTTTGAAGGACGGCAAGGACCTGGGTCTAGAACAATTCTTGCAAGCCCATTAGTTGCAGCAGCAGCAGCAGTAACTGGAAAAATCACTGATCCAAGAACTTTATTTTAAAACAATATGGCATACGATAAATTTACAACCTTAAAAAGCACATGTATTCCTCTCCCAATTGAGAATGTGGATACTGATCAAATAATTCCTGCTCGATTTTTAAAAGCAACTAAAAGAAAAGGGTTTGGTTTGAATTTATTTAGAGATTGGAGATATAATTCTGACAATTCACTAAAAAAAGATTTTGTATTAAATAATCCGACCTTTAAGGGTAGAATTCTTATTGGTGGTAAAAATTTCGGTTCTGGTTCTTCAAGAGAGCATGCTGCTTGGTCAATTTACGATTATGGTTTTAGATGTGTTATTTCAAGTTTCTTTGCTGATATTTTTAGTGCTAATTGTTTAAATATTGGAGTTCTTCCTGTTCAAGTGTCAGAAAATTTTTTAAATACAATCTTTGAAAATATTTATGATAATCCAGATATTGAAATTTTAGTTGATTTGCCTAATCAATCAGTTAGCATACCAGAACTTAGTCTTAACGAATCATTTATCATTAATGAGTACAAAAAAAACAACATGTTAAATGGTTATGATGATATTGACTATTTAATAGGCATGAAAAATTCAATAACTGACTTCGCTAGTAAAACTCCTTTATAATTACTGTCATGGTTAGAAATGTTGAAATAATGGATACTACTCTTCGTGATGGTGAGCAAACGTCTGGAATGTCTTTTTCCTCTTCTGAAAAGCTCACGATTGCTAAATTACTTCTTGAAGAATTAAAAGTTGATAGAATTGAAATTGCCTCTGCTAGAGTCTCTGATGGTGAGTTTACTGCTGTTAAGAATATTGCGAATTGGGCTAATGAAAACAATTATTTAAATAGTATTGAAGTACTCACTTTTTTAGATAATGGAGTTTCTATTAATTGGTTAAATGATTCCGGCGCAAGAGTTCAAAACTTACTTACTAAAGGTTCACTTAATCATCTTAAGTATCAATTAAAAAAATCTCCTAAAGAACATTTTCAAGACGTTTATAATTCAGTTTACAGAGCAAAGAAATTCAATATAGCTACAAATGTTTATTTAGAAGATTGGAGTAACGGAATGAGAAATTCTCCTGATTATGTTTTCGAATACCTAGATTTGTTATCAACTTTGCCTATAGAAAGAGTTCTTTTACCTGACACATTAGGGGTATTAAGCCCTGATGAAACTTATAATTACCTCTCAGTAATTATTAATAAATATCCAAATATTCATTTTGATTTTCATGCTCATAATGACTATGACTTAAGTGTTTCTAATGTTTTAGAAAGTTTAAAGGCTGGTTGTCATGGATTACACTTAACTATTAATGGCATGGGAGAAAGGGCTGGTAATGCTCCAATGGCAAGTGTAGTTGCAGTTGTGCGAGATTTCCTACCTGAAATAAAAATTAATCTTGACGAAAAAAAACTTTACAAAGTCAGTAATTTGATTTCAGCATTTACAGGTTTTAAAATTCCTGCTAATAAGCCAATTGTTGGTGAAAATGTTTTTACTCAAACTGCAGGAATACACGCTGATGGAGATACTAAAAACAATTTATATTTCAATGATTTACTTCCTGAGAGATTTGGAAGGACTAGAGAGTATGCACTAGGGAAAACGTCAGGTAAGGCTAACATAAAAAAAAATCTAGATAAGTTAGGTATAATATTAAGTGATGAAGATTTAAAAAAAGTAACTAATCGAGTAATTGAGTTAGGAGATAAAAAAGAAAAAGTTACTGCTGAAGATTTGCCTTATATAATATCTGATGTACTAAACACATCTATGCAGATTGAAAGAGTTTTAATAAACTCATATATCTTGAAACATACTATGGGTAAAGATCCATCTGTTTATTTAGAACTCAAGATTGATAATAAAATATATAGTAAAACTGGGGTTGGAGATGGTCAGTTTGATGCCTTTATGAATGCGGTAAATGAAATTTACAATGATAATAATTCACAGATACCAAATTTGGTTAATTACCTTGTGACTATTCCAAGAGGAAGTAATTCAGATGCATTATGTGAGACTATAATTACTTGGAGCGATAGCAATGGAGAATTCAATACAAGGGGTTTGGATCTAGATCAAATAGCTTCTGCTATTAAAGCAACTGAAAAAATGTTAAATGTTATAATAAATTAAAATTTTATGAAATTAAATATAGCTTTATTGGCCGGAGATGGAATTGGTCCAGAAGTCATTGATCAAGCAGTTAAAGTTTCAAATGCAATTGCTAAGAAATTTAATCATCAAATCAATTGGATTAAAGCCTTGACAGGAGCTGCTGCTATTGATGCTGTAGGTGATCCATACCCAGAAGAAACTCATCAAATATGTTTAAATGCCGATGCAATCTTATTTGGAGCTATCGGAGACCCTAAGTTTGATAATGATCCGTCAGCCAAAGTAAGGCCTGAGCAAGGATTATTAAAAATGAGAAAAAAACTAGGTTTGTTTGCAAATGTTAGACCAACTTTTGTCTTTCCTTCATTGTTAGATAAATCCCCATTAAAAAAAGATATAATTGAAGGTACAGACCTTATTTTTTTAAGAGAACTTACTGGAGGTATTTATTTTGGTAAAAGAGGTCGGTTAGACAACGGAGAAACAGCTTATGATACTTGTACTTATACTAGAAATGAAGTAAAAAGAATTGCTAAAAAAGGTTTTAATCTAGCGATGAAAAGATCGAAAAAACTTTGTTGTGTCGATAAAGCAAATGTCTTAGAGTCTTCAAGATTATGGAGAGAAACCGTCCAGTCTATGGAAAAGGATTATCCAGAGGTGAAAGTATCTTATGAATTTGTTGATGCTGTTGCCATGCGTTTAGTTCAATGGCCTAAATCTTACGATGTTTTAATAACGGAGAATTTATTTGGTGATATTTTAACGGATGAAGCTTCTGTTATTTCTGGTTCCATGGGTTTAATGCCGTCAGCATCTGTTGGATTAGAAACTTCCTTATATGAACCTATTCACGGCTCATACCCACAAGCTGCTGGTAAAAACATAGCTAATCCCTTAGCAACAATACTATCTGCCGCTATGATGTTTGAGGATACTTTTAAATTAAAAGAAGAAGCCAAGTTGATTCGTGATGTGGTTAATCTTTCTTTGGAAAAATTAATTGTAACAGAAGATTTGTCTAATGGAAATAAAAGTTTTAGTACTTCTGAAGTAGGAACATGGTTATCCAAAAAAATATTAGAATAATTTTGAATTTAATTCTATTATAATGTTAAAATATTGAAAATTTACATACATTAGCGATTCATTTAGTAACAATATGTTAAACTGCTTCAATATATTTTATTATAACTTTTATTTTTAAATAAAAGCGAGATCATGTATTTGTAATTAACAATTAAATATTTATGTGAGCCTCGAAAATCGAGGCTTTTTTTATTATGAGAAATCTAATTGCTATTCAAGGAATAAAAGGCTCTTTTCATCATATTGTTACAAAACAATATTTTAAAAATGAAGGGGTTATTAGTGAGTTCCTAAGTTTTGATGATTTGGTAGAATCTCTAGTTGAAGAAAAATGTAATTTTGCTGTGATGGCTTTAGAAAATTCTATAGCTGGCTCAATTATTCCCAATTATGCTTTAATTGATAAAAATAATCTACATATTGTAGGAGAGGAGTATTTAGATATTCAACATAATTTAATTTGTTTAAGTGGTCAAAGTATAAAGGATATACACGAGGTTCATTCTCACCCTATGGCACTTCTACAATGTAAAGAGTTCTTTAAAAAATACCCAAACATTAAATTAGTAGAGGATAAAGACACAGCGCAAGTTGCAAAGAGAATCAGTGAAAATAAACTTAAAAATATAGCTGCTATTGCAAGTGATTTAGCGGCAGAAATATATTCACTTAGTATAATTAATAAAAGTATTCAAACTATAAAGCATAATGAAACTCGCTTTGTTATACTTCAAAATTCTATAAATAAAACTATAAATAATATAAATAAAGCCTCAGTGAAATTTGAATTAGATCATTCAAGAGGGAGTTTAGCGGCAATATTAAACGTACTTAGTGATTGTAAACTAAATTTAACTAAAATTCAATCTTTGCCTAAAATTGATTCACCATGGGTTTACTCCTTTTTTATTGATATTACTTTTGATAAATTTGAAGACTATTTAAAAGCTAAATCAATTATTTCTATTATGGCTAAAGACTTTAAAGTTTTAGGGGAGTACGAAAACAGAAAGAAATGAAAATAAGCGCGGAAAGATTAAATGCAGTTGAGGAATATTATTTTTCTACAAAGTTAAAAGAGGTCAATTCTCTAATAAAAAAAGGTATACCAATAATTAATCTAGGAATTGGAAGTCCAGATTTACTTCCACCATCAAGGGCTATTGAAGCTTTACAAGATAGTTTAAAAGATCAAAGTGCAAATAATTATCAAAGTTATATAGGGCTAGAAGAACTTAGAATTTCAATATCTAAATTTTATAAGAGATACTTTACTGTTGAATTAGATTTTAACTCTGAAGTTTTACCACTGATGGGTAGTAAAGAAGGAATAATGCATATTTCCCTTGCGTTTTTAAACATTGGAGATTCTGTTTTAATTCCTAATCCTGGTTACCCTACTTATTCCTCTGTAACAAAACTTGTTCAGGCTAAGCCTATATATTATGATTTAAACCACGAAAATAATTGGTTGCCTAATATTCAAGAATTAGAAAAGCTTGATTTAACAAATGTCAAATTAATGTGGTTGAATTACCCTCATATGCCTACAGGTGCTAATTGTGATATTAGTTTATATGAGGAGTTAATTGTTTTTGCAAGAAAACATAAAATTTTATTAGTAAATGATAATCCTTATAGTTTTATTTTAAATGATAATCCAATCAGTATTTTTAATGTAAAAGATTCGAAAAATTATTGTTTAGAATTAAACTCTTTGAGTAAAACATTTAACATGTCTGGCTGGAGGGTAGGAATGGTTATGGGAAATAAGCAAAATATATCCAATATATTAAAGGTTAAAAGTAATATGGATTCAGGGATGTTTTATCCCATACAAAAAGGAGCTATAGCTGTTCTAAATTCTACTAATTCATGGTTTGAAGAAATAAATAAGACTTATAATGAAAGAAGGGTTCTGGTCAGAAAATTAGCTGATTGCCTAAATTGCACATACGACAATCTATCTTCTGGAATGTTTGTTTGGGCTAAAATTAACGGCAATATCAAATCCAAAGAGTTTACGGATAATCTCTTATATAAGCATAATATTTTTATTACACCTGGAGATATTTTTGGTTCTAATGGAGAGGGTTATGTTCGGTTTTCTTTGTGTGCATCAAAAGAATTATTAATTAAAGCAATTAACAGATTAAATGGATAATATTTTTGTAATTGGAGTTGGCTTAATTGGAGGTAGTCTTTGTATAGATATAAAAAAGATATATCCTAATTCCAAAATTCATGGACTTGATGTCTCTAGTGATACTTTAGATTTAGCTATAAAGTTAGATTTAATAGATTGCAAATCAAGTCTGGAAAATTTACATAAAGCTAATTTAATTCTTATTTCAACTCCAGTTGATATTGCAAATAGTATGATAGTCGATGTTTTAAATAGAATCAATAATAAAGCATTAGTAATAGATTTTGGCTCTACAAAAACCAATATTTGTAAGATGGTTATTAATCATAAATATAGAAAAAACTATTTAGCATCACACCCTATTGCAGGTACTGAATTTTCTGGACCAAAATCCGCATTTTCAGGTTTATTTAGTAATAAAACTATTATTTTATGTGATACAGAAAAAACCGATAAAGATTTATTAAAAAATGCAGAAAATATATTTAAAACTATGAACATGAACATTAGATACATGGACTCTCTATCACACGACAAACATATTGCTTATGTATCTCATTTATCACATATTAGTTCATTCATGTTAGGTAAAACTGTAATGGATAAAGAGAAGAATGAAAATAATATATTTGATATGGCGGGGAGTGGTTTTGAATCTACAGTTAGGCTTGCAAAAAGTTCTCCGGATATGTGGACGCCTATTTTTGAATTAAATAAAGAAAATATTGTAGAAAGTTTAGAAGAGTACATAATTAACTTGAAAAAATTTAAAGATCTGCTTCAAAATAATGACTTTGAAAAATTAAAAAAACAAATGAGAGAAACAAATTATATAAAAAATATTCTTAAAGGATTAAAATGAAAAATAAAAAAGAACTAAGAAATTGGCTAGAAAAATTTAATTTAAACCATCCCTTAACAATAGCAGGACCTTGTAGTGCTGAAACTGAAGAGCAGGTCCTGAAGATAGCTCACAGTCTAAAAGAGTCAAAAGCAACTGTTTTTAGAGCAGGCCTATGGAAGCCTAGAACAAGACCAGGGAATTTTGAAGGAGTCGGAGCTTTAGGGTTAAAATGGCTTCAGAAAGTAAAGCAGGAAACAGGAATGCTTATTACTACAGAAGTTGCTAATGCAAATCATGTTGAGTTAGCTTTAAAACATGATATAGATATATTATGGATAGGAGCACGATCAACTGTAAGTCCATTTATTGTTCAAGAAATAGCAGAAGCACTTAGAGGTACAGATAAACCAGTATTGATAAAAAACCCTGTAAATCCAGATCTTTCGTTATGGCTTGGAGCCGTAGAAAGATTTTATTCTTGTGATATAAAAAACTTAGGTGTTATTCACAGAGGGTTTTCAACATATGAAAAGACTAATTATAGAAATAATCCAGAATGGCAAATTGCAATTGAGTTACAAAATAAATTTCCTGACTTACCATTGATTTTAGATCCTTCTCATATTGCAGGAAGAAGAGATATAATATTTGATTTATGTCAAACTGCTTTAGGACTCAATTATGATGGCTTTATGGTAGAGACGCATCATGATCCTGATAATGCTTGGAGCGATGCAGCTCAGCAGGTAACTCCCTCCAATCTAAAAAAAATAATAAAAGATTTAAAAATTAGAAAAATCACTGATCATGCAGATGAGTATAAAAATAATTTGAACAATCTTAGGACAAAAATAAATTTAGTGGACAGTCAATTATTGGATATTTTAGGTAAAAGAATGAATATAGCTGAAGAAATAGGTCTCTTAAAAAAGGAAAATAATGTTGCGGTTTTGCAATCTAAAAGATGGAACGATATTCTTGAAAAAATGATTGCAGATGGTAAAAAGAAAGATTTAAGTGAGCAATTTATTTTAAGAGTTTTTAAAGCAATTCATCAAGAGTCTATTAATCATCAGCAAAGTATTTTTAAACAATAGATTATTAAAGTATTTTTTTTGCATTGAGAGTTATTAATCTCCATCTTTGTAATAATGAGAGGATTAGTTTATAAATCAACTGGAAGTTGGTATTCTGTTAAAACCCCTAGTAATGAGCAATTTGATTGTAGAATCAAGGGAAAATTTAGATTGGATGGTATAAAAAGCACCAACCCAATAGCTGTTGGTGACTATGTGGACTTTGAATTAGAAAAAAATAGTGATGTTGTTACAGGAGTAATAAATAATATCTGTGATAGAAAAAACTATGTATTAAGAAAATCTGTTAACCTATCCAAACAGACTCATATTTTAGCTTCTAATATTGATATTGTTTTTTTAATTATAACTATTTCTAGCCCGGTTACTTCAACAAACTTTATTGACAGGTTCTTGTTAACATCAAATGCGTATTCAATAAACACAATTTTATTATTTAATAAGATTGATTTACTTAATGAAAGTGAGAAAAAAGTACTAAAAAAATTAGTTCACATATATACTAACATTGGATATGAATGTTACGAGATTTCAGCAAAAAAAGGATATAACACAGACAAAGTTCAATCTATAATGAAAGATAAAGTAAGTATGTTTGGAGGACATTCTGGTGTAGGAAAGTCTACTTTAATTAATTCTCTTCAACCTAATTTAAATCTTAGAACTAAAAATATTTCAATTCAACATTTACAAGGTCAACATACTACTACAAATGCAGAATTATATGATCTTGATTTTGGAGCTAAAATCATTGATACACCTGGTATCAGAGGATTTGGTATAGTCGATTTTAGCAAAAGTGATATAAAAAATTATTTTCCAGAATTTTATAAATTGGTTAATCAGTGTAAATTTAATGACTGTATGCATGTAAATGAGCCGAAATGTAGAATTAAACAATTTGTTGAAGAAGGTAAAATTGCTACTTCTAGATATGAAAATTATCTTCAAATTTTAGAAGATGAAAAATCTAGCTATAGAACAGATAATTTTGAAACTTTATGAAAGCTGTTATTCAAAGAGTTCAAAAAGCGGATGTTACCGTGGATGGTAAATTAGTTTCTTCAATACAAAATGGTATGCTTATATTTTTGGGTATATCGGAAACTGATTCAGACCTAGACATACAATGGTTAATAAATAAAATAGTAAAACTTAGAATGTTTAATGAATTTGATGATAATATTAACGATATAAATGGAGAGGTTTTACTGATTAGTCAATTTACCCTGCAGGCAAATGTTTTAAAAGGAAATAGACCCAGTTTTATTAAAGCTGCAAAGCCAGATAAAGCAAAATTAATATATAATATATTTGAAACCGAACTTAATAAAAAATTAAACAAAGAGTTGAAATCTGGAGTATTTGGCGCTGATATGTTAGTGAATCTTTCCAATGAAGGTCCAGTAACAATATTATATGATTCAATTTTGAAAATAAAGAGATAAATTATGGAGATAAAAGACTTACAAAGTCAAGTTGATAAATGGATAAAGAATCACGGAGTTAGGTATTTTAATGAATTAACAAATATGGCACAACTCACAGAAGAAGTTGGTGAAGTTGCAAGAATAATTGCTAGGAGGTACGGGGAACAAAGCGAAAAAGAATCGGATAAAAACTTAGATTTAGGAGAAGAACTTGCTGATGTAATGTTTGTAGTTTTATGCTTAGCTAACCAAACAGGTGTAGATCTTCAAAAATCTTTTGACTCTAAAATGACATTAAGAACAAAAAGAGACCATGATAGACACCATAATAACGATAAGTTAATTTAATGAGTTTATTACTTCAAAAATCAAGTGTTTTAAGCGGAATAGTCTTGTCTATTTCGGGATCTAAAAGTGAATCTAATAGACTGCTAATTCTAAAAGAACTATACCCTAATATAGATATTGTAAACCTTTCTTCTTCTGATGATACCAATTTTTTAATTGAAGCCTTAAACTCTAAATCATCTACAATCGATATCCATCATGCAGGAACTGCAATGCGATTTTTAACGGCTTTATTTGCGATTTTAAAATCTAAAAATGTAACCCTCACTGGATCAGAAAGAATGCAAAATCGTCCACTCGAAATTTTAGTAGATGCTTTAAAAAGTATAGGAGCCGATATAGAATATTTAGATAAGACAGGATACCCACCTCTGAAAATTAAGGGTAAAGAATTACAAATTAGTAAAGTGAGTTTAGATTCAAATGTTAGTAGTCAGTATATCTCAGCTTTATTATTAATTGGATCTAGTCTAAAAAATGGTCTAGAAATTAATTTAAAAGGAAAAATCACTTCAAAGCCTTACCTTCTGATGACTTTATCTTTATTAAATAAAATCAATATTAATTATACATTCAATAATAATGTTATAAAAATAGATAGATATAAAGGTTCAAATCTAAAAAAGGTTATTCACGTTGAATCAGATTGGTCATCCGCTTCTTATTCTTATAGTTTTATTGCTCTATCAGTTATTAATACAGAAATCACACTAAATAGTTTTAAAATTAACAGCCTTCAAGGAGATTCAATTCTGTCTAAACTGTTTATCAATTTTGGTGTAGAGACAGTTTTTAATGACAATTCAATAACTATAAAAAAAGTCAATAATTCTAAGTCATCTATGAATTTAGATTTAATATCATGCCCCGATTTGGCACAAACTATTGCAGTGACATGTCTAGGGTTAAGAATTGAATGTAGATTGACAGGTTTAAATACTTTATTAATAAAAGAAACAAATCGATTATTAGCTCTGAAAAATGAAATCAAAAAATTAGGTACTCAGATTCAAATAACAGACGATTCTTTGTCATTTTCTAATCCTCAAAAATTAATTAATAATATAGAAATTGAAACCTACAACGATCATAGAATGGCAATGTCTTTTGCTCCTCTGTCAGTTTTAACAAATATTACTATTAAAGATTCAGATGTTGTTTCTAAGTCCTATCCAAATTACTGGAACGATCTTATGAAAATCGGAGTAAAAATAAATAAAAGCTAATTTACTTGACTTTGCCTATTCTCAGATTGTATATTTGCAGCCTTTAAAATACATAAAATATGAAATTATCCCATTTTCAATTCGAATTACCAGAAGATCTTTTAGCTGAGTATCCATCTGAGAATAGAGATGAATCAAAACTCATGGTTCTTAATAGAAAAGAACAAACAATTGAGCACAAAACATTTAAAGATATCATTGATTATTTTGATGAAGAGGATGTTATGGTTTTAAATAATACTAAGGTTTTTCCTGCTAGATTATTTGGAAATAAGGAAAAAACTGGCGCTAGAATTGAAGTTTTTCTTTTAAGAGAGTTAAACTCTGAGCAAAGGTTATGGGATGTATTAGTAGATCCGGCAAGAAAGATTAGAATCGGAAATAAACTTTATTTTGGAGATGACGATACATTAGTTGCTGAGGTGATTGATAACACTACTTCTAGAGGGCGAACGTTAAGATTTTTATTTGATGGATGTTATGATGACTTTAGAACTAAATTAACAGAGCTTGGTCAGACTCCCCTCCCTAAATATATTAACAGAGAAGTTGAACCAGAAGATAAAGAAAGGTATCAAACAATTTTTGCTAAAAATGAAGGAGCTGTAGCGGCCCCCACTGCAGGATTACACTTTTCTAGACATCTTTTGAAGCGTTTAGAAATCAAAGGGATAAATTTTGCAGAAATTACTTTACATGTTGGTTTAGGTACTTTTAACCCAGTAGAAGTTGAGGATTTATCAAAGCATAAAATGGATAGTGAAGAAATTGATGTTGATATTAATGCAACTACTATCATTAACAAGGCTTTAAAAGAGAAAAGAAGAATTTGTGCAGTCGGGACCACCTCAATGCGTGCAGTAGAAAGTTGTGTATCATCAAGTGGTACGTTGAATGAGTATACAGGCTGGACCAATAAATTTATTTTTCCTCCTTACGAATTTAGTATTGCTAACTGTATGATCACAAATTTTCATATGCCAAAATCAACTTTAATGATGATGACATCTGCATTTGCAGGTCATGATTTCATGTTTAGAGCATATGATGAAGCGATCAAAAAAAAGTATAACTTTTTTAGTTATGGCGATGCAATGCTGATTATATAATCATGGATAAAAAAGACATTCGATCTCTTTCTATTAAAGATCTTAGAGCGTTCTTTTTAGAGAAAGGTTTTGAAGAATTTAGAGGCAATCAGGTGTATGAATGGTTGTGGAAAAAGTCTATAAAAGATATTGATCAAATGACTAATATCTCTAAATCTATTAGAGATACCCTCAAGTCAGAATTCGTAATTAATAATATTGAAATTGAATCCGTTCAAAAAAGTACTGATGGGACAGTTAAAAATGCAATTAAATTACACGATGGTTTAACTGTAGAGTCTGTTCTAATCCCTACAAAAACAAGAATGACCGCTTGTATATCCTCTCAAGTTGGGTGTAGTTTAAATTGTAAATTCTGTGCAACAGCAAGGCTTAAAAGAATGAGGAATTTAAATCCTGATGAGATCTATGATCAGGTAGTAACTATTAATAGTCAATGTTTAGAATTTCATAACAAGTCTCTTACAAATATTGTTTTCATGGGAATGGGAGAACCATTGATGAATTACAATAATGTACTTAAAGCAATCGAAAAAATAACATCTCCTACGGGATTAGGAATGTCCCCGAAGAGAATAGTTGTTTCAACTTCTGGAGTCCCTAAAATGATTAAAAAAATGGCTGATGACAAGGTAAAATTTAAGTTAGCCGTATCTCTTCATAGTGCTATTGAAAAAACTAGGACTTCAATTATGCCATTTAATGAGAAATTTACTTTAACTGAACTTAGAAACTCACTAATATATTGGTATGAAAAGACTAAAAATAGAATTACCTATGAATATGTAGTTTGGGAAGGAATAAACGATAAAATTGAAGATATAAATGCACTAGTCGAATTCTGTAAATTTGCTCCTAGTAAAGTGAATTTAATTCAATATAACTCAATTGATGATCCTAATTTTATACAGGCCAAAAATTCTGTTATTGATTTATATATGGACATTTTAGAAAAAAATAAGATCACTGTTACTTTTCGAAGATCTAGAGGTAAGGATATAGATGCCGCATGTGGTCAATTGGCTAATAAATCTCAATAATTATAATCGATTTAAGCATAAATAAAAAAGCACCTTAATTTTAATTAAGGTGCTTTTTTTGAAATTATTTAATCGAGTAATTATCTAACAACTAATTTAGTTGTTTTACTTTGACCTTCAACAGTTACTTTAATTAGGTACATTCCTGCACTTAATGAACTAACTTCTAAAGTATCAGCACTTAATGATGTATTGATTAATCTCTTTCCAGTGATATCAAATACTTCAACATACTTAACTCCATTTATAGGTGTTTGTATTGTTACAAAGTTACCATTAACTGGGTTTGGATAAATATTCATGTCTAGAGATTGAACATCGTTCACTCCTAAAGTACCCTCTACAACAAATGAATCCATTTGTAGTACGAACGAATCATTACTTACACAGTGTATACCAACTCTAATCGTTTGACCATCGTAAGCACTTAAATCGTATTCGTACTGTGTCCATTCTAGTGGAGCTTCTAAATATGCTCCTGATGAAATCACTGTGAAATCGTCAGGATTTGTACTAGATCCGATAGCTATTTGAAATCTATCTAGTCCATAAGCATCTGTTATAGACTTAGCCCAAAAACTAAGTGTAGGAGAACTAACCCCACTAATAGTAAATTCAGGACCAATCATCCAATCATCATTTGGAAAAGGAGTGCTATTTGCGCCTGATGCAAAGAAATATAAGCCTTGATTTCCTTCATATGCATTATAACCTGAAATATCGTTTCCTAAATTGTCAGCTTCATTACTATTCCAAATAATTCCACTACCAGCATATGATTCATTTGTAAAATCAACATCATTAGCTCCCCAAGTTGTACCGCCTTCACCATCAATAGCTGTCCAGCCTTCGATATTGTCAATTGCAAATGGAGTATGGCATTCAAAGTTGTCTCTCCAAACTATTGGCAATTCATATTCATCAGGACAATCGGCTCCGCCTCCTCCAGCTGTTGTTTGCCATGGGTCAGGACCATCTCCATTTGCTGGATTATCTGCCCAATCACTAATAGTTCCATCTAGGCAGATAGATCTAATTGTAAAGTAATATAAAGTTGACGACTCTAAACCAGTTAGAGTTGCTGGAAATGACTCAAAAGTAAATGTACTTGCAGTACCATCACCAGGTGTAAAAGAACTCCCTAAATTATACTCAACTTCATAAGAAGCGACTGTTGAGTAGTTAGTTCCATCAAAGTTTGCGCCGTCACTAGTCATATTCCATTCAGAAATATCTGGTTGGGGGCATTGACTGAATGCAAAAGTTGATACAAATAATAATAAAAATGTAATTTTTTTCATAAGTAGTATATTATTAGTTTATTAAAAATAAATGTACAAAATATTTTAATTATGGATTTAATTATTAATATTCTAATTGTAAGAATTAGTGATAATCTTTTAATTATTGATTTCATAAATTTAATTAGTATTAATTTTAAAGGATATATCTTATATTTATTAAAAATTAAAAAAAGTGATTTCAAAGTCCACAATTGATAAAGTTTTTGAATCTTCCAGAGTAGAGGAAGTCATTGGAGACTTTGTTCAATTAAAAAAATCAGGATCTAATTTTAAAGGATTAAGCCCGTTTAGTGAAGAAAGAACTCCTAGTTTTATGGTCTCTCCTGTAAAACAAATATGGAAAGATTTTTCTAGTGGAAAAGGAGGCACTGCCATTACTTTTTTAATGGAACACGAGCACTTCACATATCCTGAAGCAATAAAATATTTAGCAAATAAATATAATATTGAAATTGAAGAAACTGAGCAGACAGATGAGCAAAAAATAGAATCTGATGAAAAAGAGAGCTTATTCTTAGTAAGTGAGTATGCAAATAAATTTTTTCAAAAGACTCTCAAAGAAACTGATGAGGGCAAGTCTATTGGTTTGAGTTATTTTAAAGAAAGAGGCTTTAGTGAAAAAATCATCAATACATTTCAGCTGGGTTATTGTAAAGATGAATGGACAAGTTTTACTGACAAGGCTATTAAAGATAGTTATAAGATTGAGTTTTTAGAAAAGTCAGGATTAACAATTGTAAAAGAAGACAAGAGATTTGATAGATTTAAGGGGAGAGTTATCTTTCCAATATTAAGTATGTCAGGCAGAGTATTAGGTTTTGGGGGTAGAACTTTGAAATCCTCAAAATCTACAGCTAAATATCTTAACTCACCTGAGAGTAAGATTTATTATAAAAGTAAAATACTATATGGTCTCTATCATGCCAAGCAAGAGATTGCCAAGCAAGACAATTGCTTTTTAGTTGAAGGCTATACGGACGTAATGAGGATGTATGAAAAAGGCATTCATAACGTAGTCTCGTCATCAGGGACTGCTTTAAGTTCTGATCAAATTAGATTGGTCAATAGGCTTACTAACAACATAACTGTTGTTTTTGATGGAGATTCTGCAGGTTTAAATGCGGCTTTTAGAGGTATAGATATAATATTGGAGCAGGGAATGAATGTTAAAATTTGTAATCTACCAGAAGGAGAAGACCCTGATAGTTTTGCAAAAGACAAAAATTTTGAGGAGCTGTACTCTTATTTTTCAGAAAATTCAAAAGATTTTATTACTTATAAGGCATCATTACTAATAGAAGGTGCTAAAAATGATCCAATAAAAAAAGCAGAAACTATAAGAGATATGGTTACTAGTATTTCAAAAATCAGCGATCAAATTAAAAAAGAAATCTACATAAAGGAATGTTCATCTATAATGGATATAAGCGAGGAGGTCCTTTACAGCACATTGGCTCAGATTTCAAAAAAACAAATTTCTAATTCAGCTAAATCTACTTTAAAACTAAATGATTCATTCACTGTAGTTAAAAATACAAATGAAAAGAAAAGTATAAATGTTTTATATGAGTTAGAGAGAAAAATTATTGAAATATTAATTTTATATGGTGATAAGACTGAAGATTTTGAAGATTTATTGCTAAAAGAAAATGAAACTGGAGAATTAGTATTAGAGCCAGTTGTTAAAACAACAAAAGTTTTCGAAAAAATATATTTAGATCTTCAAGAAGATGAGATGGAGTTTTCTAATGATGATTTTAAAAATATATATTATATTATAATTGAAAATTTAAACAAAGGGTCAAATATTACAGTTGATATGTTCTCAAATAAAGTCCCAGCTAATATCGAGTTAGAAATAACAAATATATTAATGGGCGAAGAAAAATACAGACTACACGATTGGCAGAGAAATAATATATTTCCGAAAGATAAATCTAAAACTATAGCTCAGCTAGTTAATGATACTATCTTAAATTTAAGGTGTTTTTTAATCGATCAAAAAGTTAACGAGTTTAAAAATAAAACTTTAGATAGTATTGATAATAAATCAATATTAGATGAGGTGTTAAATTATTCTAATTTAAAGATGCTTCTTTCTAGGAAATTAAAAAGAGTTATTTAATTTTTTAATAGGCTATTTGGAATTTTGCAAATTGGAATTGGAGTCATTTTATGCTTATTTTTGGAATTTAAACTTCTGTATATCTCAAGCACCTTTTTTTCTCTAGATTTAAATTCATTTTCTGTTATAGTATTGTTATCCTCAAATCTCATAGCCCACTCTAACTCATTATAAGTAGCTCCTAATTGGTCTTCATCTGACCTAGAGTCTTCATATAATCCATCACTAGGCTTAGCTCTAATTATCAATTCAGATACTTCTAAATATTTTCCTAGCTCAACAACTTCTGACTTTAATAAATTTGCAATAGGACTTAAGTCAACTCCTCCATCTCCATATTTAGTATAAAATCCAACTCCAAAATCTTCTACTTTATTACCTGTTCCTACTACTAGGTAATTATTCATGCCTGCGTAATAGTAAAGAGTGGTCATTCTTAATCTGGCTCTTGAATTTGCTAAAGCTAGTTCATTTTTTAAACTGTATTTTTCTGAATTAACTTCTTTACAAAATGAAATGAACACAGAATTTAGATCTATTAATTCACTACTTACATTTTTATAATTTAACTTAAGATTTTGTATGTGATTTTTAGCCCTTGAAACATGTTCATCATTCTGTTTTATTGGCATTTCAAGACATAATACTTTAAGCCCTGTTTTAGCACATAAGGCAGAGGTTACTGCAGAATCTATTCCTCCAGATATACCAATAACAAAACCTGAAATTTTATTCTCTTGTGCATAGTTTTTTAACCAATTCACTATAAATTCTGAAACTTTTTCTGTTTTCATAAATTATATATTATTTATGTAATAAGAACCTTACATTTGTATTGCAAAAATATATCAAATCATTAATAAAAATTGTTATCTGTGCAAAAATTTTTATTTTTTTTAATTCCTTTTTTCTTTATAACCTGTAACGATTCAAATAATCAACATGTAGAAATCCCAATTGAAAGGTTTGAAAATATTTTTTTTGAAAGTGATATTAATAAACTAGTTAAAGTAAAACAAGCTTTTCCATTTTTATTCCCCTCGCAATTTGAAGATCAAATATGGGTTGATTTTTTAAATGATCCTATTCAAAATGAAATTTATAATGAAGTTAAGTTGTCTTTTAGTGATTTTTCTGTACAAAAAAAAAGTATACAAGTATTTTATGAAAATTATTTAAAATATAAAAAAATAAATATTCCTAGAATAATAACCCTTACAACAGATGTAGATTATAGAAAAAAAATCATTTTAACAGACTCTTTACTTTTAATTGGATTAGATAATTATTTAGGAAATAGTCATTTTTTTTACTCTTCATTTCCTGAATATATTCGGTCGACCTTTAATAAAGAAAATATCGTCATTGACATAGCAAAAGAGTACGCTAAAACTGCTGTTTTTAATAAAAAATTTGAAAACTACACCTTCATAGAGAAAATCATTAATCAAGGTAAAATATTATATTTTAGCAGCGCTATGTTACCTCAAACCCAACCATCAAAAATAATTGGTTATTCAAATGAAGATTATGCATGGGCTTTAAGTAATGAAAAAGATATATGGTTAAATTTTATAGAAAACAAGCATTTATTTAGCTCTGATAATAATCTAGACACCAGGTTTATTAAACTAGCACCTTTCTCTAAATTTTACTTATCTATTGATAACGAATCTCCAGGTATGATTGGAAAGTATATAGGATGGCAGATTGTTAATTCTTTCATGATTGCTAAGAACTCTACTAACTTAAACGACTTAATACAGGCAAAACCAATGTATATATATAACAACTCAAAGTACAAACCATATAATAATGAATAATAATAAATCAAAAATTGAAATCTCTGTTGATTTAGATGAAAATAAAATCCCTGAAAAGATTTTTTGGACTGCTGAAGATGGGAATATTAAAAATCAAGAATCTAAGGCTGTTTTTTTATCAGTTTGGGATTCAACTAAGAAAGAAAGTTTACGAATTGATCTTTGGACTAAAGAAATGCCCTTAGATGAAATGAAAGTTTTTTTTCATCAAACGTTAGTGGCCATGAGTGACACCTTCAATAGAGCGACACAAGATCAAAAAATGACTGATTCAATGAAAGACTTTTGTGATTATTTTGCGGAAAAGTTAAATCTAAAACAAAATTAGATTACCATTCATTTAGCTTATTAGAATCCAATTTTATAAAAATAAACAGTAGTATTGTGAAGGCCCACAAGCTTGACCCTCCATAACTAAAAAATGGAAGAGGTATACCTATAGTTGGAACCAACCCCATGACCATTCCAATATTTATCATAAAATGAAAAAATATTATTGAAACAACTGAATAACCATAAACTCTACTAAATTGATTTTTTTGAAGTTCACAGAGGTGAAGTATTCTAAGTAGTAGTAAAACAAATAGAATTATAATAAAACTACTACCAAGAAATCCCCATTCTTCACCTACAGTACTAAAAATATAATCTGTTTGTTGTTCGGGAACAAATTTTCCAATTGTTCTAGTCCCTTCTAAGTATCCCTTTCCACTCCAGCCTCCAGAACTAATCGCCTTTTCAGACTCATTAAGATTGTATAAAACAGTTCTTTTCATTTTTTGTATTTCATCAGTGTTGCTTTCTAGCTTTAACCAAAGACTTATTCTATTTTTTTGGTGCTCTTTAATGACATTGTTAAAAAAGTAATTTATACTAAAAGAAAATGTAGTACATAAAATTATAATTCCTATATGCTTTAATAATGAGTATCTTTTTTTTCTTTTTTTTCTATAAATAAGAAAAATTACTATAGATAAAATTATAAATGTAGTCAGTATAGAAAACTTAATTGTTGAGACAAACAATAGAAATATCGCACCTATAATATAAAGATAAATTTCAGGAACACCTTCTCTAAAAAGCACAAAGAAAAAAGCCGAATAGACTAACGTGCTGCCAGTGTCATTTTGTAAGATTATTAAAAGAGCTGGCAAAAAAATTATTATTAATAGTTTTAATTGATGATTGATTAGTTTAATGTTAGTTTGAAGATCAGTAATGAATTTAGCTACTGCAAGAGCTGTGGCAACCTTTGCAAATTCACTAGGTTGAATTGTAAATGACCCAACCCCATACCATGATGTAGCTCCATTAACGGTTTTACCAAAAAAAAATAAGCCAATCAAAGAAATTATAGCTATTAAATAAAATATACTGGCAAATCTTTCATAAAATTTCGCCTCTATACTAAGTGTAATTAATATAATTACTGAGGATAGTAAAATGAAAATCAACTGTTTTCCGTAGAGCTCACTTATGTTAAATATACTATCCACCTCACCTGTTAAACTAGAAGATAAAATATTACCCCATCCAAAACCAACTAGAAGTATGTACAATACAACTAAAATTTTATCTACTTTAAATACATTTTTTCTTTCGCCAATCATTGTTGATTTATTTTAAATGGCTTATTTAAATAGGGCTTTTCATATTCGTCTGCTAAACTTTTATTTATAACTAACTCCTCCATTCTTTTTAAGGTAACTTCTCCTTTAACGTATTTTTCAATCATTAGAGATGCAATTCTTCCAGCCCATCCTGAGCCGTAATACCCATTCTCGACTAACACTGAGATAGCAATAGTAGGATTGTCTTTTGGAGCAAAGGCTACAAAAATTGAATGATCTGTTAGCTGTGTCTTTTGCCCATTTATTTTTGCAAAATTTTCAGCTGTACCCGTTTTTCCACAAATCTCTATCCCAGGTACTTGTAAAAATTTAGCTGTACCAGATTTATATACTTTACTTAGCCCGTCAATAATAGGTGCATAATAAGCACTATCTATTAATGTGTATTTTCTAGTATTAAAGTTAGTCTCAATTTTAGACCCTTCAATTTTTTTAATAATGTGAGGGGTATAGTAAAATCCTCTATTCGCTATGGCTGCAGTCATATTTGCTAGTTGAATAGGGGTTACTAATATTTCTCCTTGCCCTATAGAATTTGATAGTGTAGTCGTTGCTCCCCATTTAAAATCAGGATACCAGTCATTGTAAAATTCAAAATCTGGAATAATACCTTTTTTTCCAATAAAAAGATCATTGTTTAGATATTGTCCTAGTCCAAAACTCTTTATTTGATCACTCCATGTATTAAACGATTCTTTTGTAGATAATTTATTATCAATTGTTTTCCTATAAGCATTCGCGAAGTAAGAATTACAAGATAGAGATATTGCAGTGTTTAAGTTTCTATAGCCACCACCACAATGGCATTGCATTTTTCTTTTTTCTTTTCCGTATTGATAATAATTATTGCAAAATATAGATGTTTTTTCTGTGATCGCCCCTTGTTGTAAAGCGGCTAAGCCTACTAGTATTTTAAATGGAGATCCTGGGGCATAGGAATTTAAAAGACTTTTATCTATTAAAGGCCTATAAATGCTATCATTGTATAGCTTCATGTAATTTTTTGACCTATTTCTTCCTATTAATAAATTAGGATTATAAGATGGTGAAGAAACAAGACTTAAGATTTCGCCACTGCTTGGATCTATAGCTACTATTCCGCCTTTTTTGCCTTTCATTAATAGTTCACCATATTTTTGAAGTTCAGAATCAATCGTAATTGTTAGATCTTTTCCAGCAATCGGAACAATATCTAATTCTCCATTTTTAAAACTACCTAGATCACGATTAAATCTATCCTTTTGAATAAATTTAATGCCTTTAATGCCTCTAAGTTCTTTTTCATAAGATATTTCAACTCCTTGCTTGCCGATTAAATCACCCATTGAGTAATAGTCATCTTTTTCTATGATTGAATTATTGACTTCTGCTATGTACCCAAGAACATTAGCTCCAATGTTAGTATTGTAGTCTCTTAAATTTCTTTTTTGAATATAAAATCCTTCAAATTTTCTTATTTTTTCAGATAAATACCCGTAATCTTCTTTCGATAAGTGGGCTAAAAAAACTTGTGGTATTCTAGGTGAGTAATTTCTTGTTCTATTATAGCTTTTGATCAAAAAATCTTTATCTATCTTAAGTAGATTACAAAATTCCATAGTATCAAACTCTTTAACATTCCTTGGAATAACCATTACATCATAAGATGGTTGATTTGATACTAAAAGTTTTTCATTTCTATCATATATGTATCCTCTTTTTGGGTAGGTAAAAACTTTTCTAATTGCATTATCTTCAAAAATGTCATATTCTTTGTTAGCATATACTTGCAAGTAAAATAATCTTGATATGAAAATCAGGCCTACAATTATTACAGCAAAGTATAAAAGAGATTTTCTCATCTTTCATTTATTTTGAACAGGTAGCTAAATAGAATGCATAATGTTATTGTGAGTATACTTGAAAATAATGCTCTTTCTAGTATAAAAAATATTTTAGAGAAATTAAAAACTTCTAAACTAAATAAAACTGTATGATGAGTAAGAGATAGAAGGGATATATAGATGATTTTTTTTCTAAAATCAATATTTTTAAACTTAATTACCTGATGGATATAGGCTAGTCCAAAGGACATTTTTAAAATCAGAGGCCTTAGGTATGCTATTGTTACAGCAGCAGCAGCATGTAAGCCTAATGTATCGCTAAAAACATCTATCAAAAGCCCTATTATAAAGCTGATGAATATGAAAAACATTCTATCATTTTTAATAGGGTAATAAATAATGAAAACTATATAAATAAAAGGGTTTAAATATCCAAATAAGTTTATATTATTAAATATTATTGTCTGAAAAACAATAAGTAAAAATGCCGTAAAAATATTTGAAGCGAGCTTATTCATCTAGTCCTTTAAGTTCTTCTTTATGATTGTTTTTAATAATATATACGTTTTTAAGGTTGGTCATGTCGTTAAATAAATTAACCTCAATTTCAATGTAATTTTGCGTGTCATCTAATTTAAAAGAAGAAACTTCACCTATTAAAACTCCTTTAGGAAATATAAAAGAGTTACCACCAGTTACAATAGTATCCCCTATGTTCACTGGAGATTGTTTTGGAAGATCCTTAAGTTGTACTGTTGAAAAACTCATGCCATCCCAGTTTAAAACTCCGAAATGATTAGATTTTTTAAGTTTTGCGTTTAAATTTAATTTTGTGTTAAGAATAGAAATAACTCTACTATAATTTTCTGAAACTCTATCTGTAATCCCTACTACTCCCTTATTTGATACTACTCCCATATCTTCATTTATACTGTCTTGTCTTCCCTTATCAATTGTTAAATAATTATTATAATAACTATAACTATTTTTTATAATTCTAGAATTAAATACATCGTATTTTACACTATCAGAAACTAACCCAGAATTGTAGATGGTTTTTTTTAGCAGAGTATTTTCTTTGCTTAAAAGCTCATTTTCATTTTTTAAATTTAAATAGGATAGAATATAGCTATTTGTTTCAAAGACCTTGCCTGTAACACTATTCGTGGAATTTAAAATAAAACTATTATGATACTTACTATTGGAAAAGATAAGAATTAGAGAGAAAGAAAGTAGACTTAGAAATAAAATAAAATTTTTATTTCTAACAAAAAAATCGATGATTTGACGCATAAGTTAATCTTATTTTATCAATACACTTTTGTACTTAGGTAGATTTTTAAGCACAATCCCTGTACCCCTAACAACTGCTCTTAAAGGATCTTCGGCAATATACACCGGTAGGTCTGTTTTTTTGGACAACCTTTTGTCAAGCCCTCTTAGCATTGAGCCACCACCAGCTAAATAAATACCGGTATTATATATATCAGCTGCTAGTTCTGGAGGTGTTTGAGATAATGTTTCCATCACAGAATCTTCAATCCTTAATATTGATTTATCTAAAGCTTTCGCTATTTCTCTGAATGATATTTGCACTTGTTTAGGTTTTCCGGTAAGCAAATCCCTTCCTTGAACACTCATTTCTTCTGGCGGAACATCAAGGTCACCTGTAGCAGACCCAATCTGGATTTTTATTTTCTCAGCAGTTCTGTCACCTACATAGAGATTGTGTTGAGTTCTCATATAGTATATGATGTCATTTGTAAAAACATCTCCAGCTACTTTTACAGATTTATCACAGACAATACCACCTAATGCAATTACAGCAATTTCTGTAGTCCCACCTCCAATATCAACAATCATATTTCCTTTTGGTTGCATTATGTCAACCCCAATTCCAATGGCCGCGGCCATTGGTTCATGGATTAAATAAACCTCTTTTCCATTTACCCTTTCGGCAGACTCCTTTACTGCTCTCATTTCAACTTCTGTAATCCCTGATGGTATGCAGATAACCATTCTTAATGCTGGAGAGAAAAATTTCTTTTTTAGTGCAGGAATGCTTTTTATAAATAAGCTGATCATTTGTTCAGAGGCATCAAAATCTGCTATCACACCGTCTTTTAATGGTCTTATAGTTTTAATATTTTCATGCGTTTTACCTTGCATTAAATTTGCTTCATTACCAACGGCAATTATCTTTCCAGATACTCTATCTCGCGCAACAATTGAAGGGCTGTCAATTACAACCTTATCATTGTGAATGATTAGTGTATTTGCAGTACCTAAATCTATTGCAATTTCTTCTGTTAAAAAATCAAAAAAGGACATCTATTAAATATTAAAGTAAGTAAATTTATTCAAAACTAATATACATAAAATCTGACAAAATATTTCACAATAAAATAAAATATTTCATCAATGTTTAAAATGTCTAATTCCAGTAAAAACCATTGGAATTTTATTTTTATCACAATAATCAACACTTAAATTATCTTTTATTGAACCCCCGGGTTGAATAACTGAATTAATTCCTTTTTTATTAGCAATTTCAACACAGTCTGGGAAAGGAAAAAATGCATCACTAGCCATAGCTGCACCATTTAAATCAAATTTAAAGCTAATTGCCTTGTGAATTGCCTGATTAAGCGCATCAACTCTACTTGTTTGACCTGTTCCACTTGCTAATAATTGCTTGTTTTTCACAAGTACAATTGTATTGGATTTAGTATTTTTACAGATTTTGGATGCAAATAATAAGTCTTCTATTTGATTATTATTTGGTTTAAGTATAGTTGGGTATTTAAAATCATTTAAGCTATCAGTGTGCTCATCTTTTTGTTGTGCTAAATAACCATTTAGGCAGCTTCTTACTATGAATGCCGGTTTTAGGAAGTTCTTAAGAACTAATATTATTCTGTTCTTTTTCTGTTTTAAAATGTCTAATGCTTCTTGTGTAAAACTTGGAGCAATAACTACTTCGCAGAAAAGTGTATTTATCAATTCAGATACCTTTAAATCAATTTCTGAATTGCTAATTAAAACACCTCCAAATGCTGATACGGGATCCGCTGCCAAAGAGTCAATATAGGCTTGTTCAATGTTATCTCTAGTGGCTATTCCACAAGCATTGTTATGTTTTAAGATTGCAAATGTAGGTTTCTCGTTTTTAAATTCTTGAATTAAACTAACTGCAGCATCTACATCTAATAGGTTGTTGTAGCTTAGTTCCTTACCATGAACCTTATCAAACACTTTTTCAAAGTCACCATAAAAATATCCTTTTTGATGTGGGTTTTCACCATACCTTAATATTTTTGGCTGATCATCACTAATTTTCAATGCATCAATTTCTTTATCAGAATTAAAATAGTTGAATATGGCTGTGTCATAATTTGAAGATATATTAAATGACTTTAACGCAAATAACTTCCTCTCTTTTTCTGATAAAATACCATTATTATCCTTTAAAATATTTAAAAAAATATCATAATCATTTTTAGAAGAAATACAGGCGACGTCTTTATAATTTTTTGCAGCAGCTCTAATTAATGAAATCCCACCAATATCAATTTTTTCAATAATCTCTGCATGTGATGCTCCAGAAATAATTGTATTTTCAAAAGGGTATAGATCTACAATTATTAAATCTATTTGAGGTATTTCAAATTCCACCATTTCTTTTTGATCACTCTGGTTATCTTGTCTGTTAAGAATTCCGCCAAAAACTTTTGGGTGAAGAGTTTTAACTCTACCTCCAAGAATCGAAGGATATGAAGTTAAGTCCTCAACTTTTATTACTTTAACTCCTAAGTCATTGATGAATTTTTCTGTACCTCCAGTAGAATAAATCACTACATTTTGGTTATTTAACTCTTTGATAATTGGTTCTAATCTATCCTTATTGAAAACTGATATTAATGCAGATTTTATCTTAATTTCACTCATTTTAACGATCTATTTTGATATGTTCAAATGTAGGAATTAAATGTAGATCAAAAGACAGTCATTATTCAAATTAGACATGTTTTTTTCAACTAAAACGGATACTTATTAACATCTATGCAAAGTCTTTTAATTTTTCCTATTCGTTACATCACAAGCTATTAATTTATTGATTATAAAAATATTAAGTATAAAATTATGTTAATTATAAATTTACTTCATTTAGATGTTATAATTTATAATTAAATTTGTGTTATGAAAATGTATATCTATATTTTATTTTTGTTGCTTCCGCTTTTTATTTTCTCTCAAAATAATATAACCGGAATCGTTTTTGAAAATAATCCAAGTAATAATCAAATGTTATTGCCAGGAGCTAGTGTCTATTGGATGGATTCATCTGAAGGAGTTGTGACCGATTTTGATGGCAAATTTAGTATTTCTAATACTGGTAATTATACTAGTCTTATAATTAGTTATGTAGGTTATAAAACAGACACACTACAGATTATCAATAAAAAGTTCATAAAGCATTACTTAAATCTTGAATCTAACTTAGATGCAGTTACTATAAGATCATCTGCGAAAACTACTTCTGTTTCTTACTTGTCTTCACAAAATATTATTAATGTTAGCTCAGAAGAATTATTAAAAGCAGCATGTTGTAATCTTTCTGAAAGTTTTGAAACAAACCCTTCAATCGATGTTAATTTCACTGATGCAGTGACAGGTGTTAAGCAAATTCAAATGTTAGGACTAACTAGCCCATATATTCTCATAACATCCGAAAACATCCCAACAATTAGAGGTGCTTCTCAAACATATGGAATGAGTTTAGTCCCTGGAACTTGGGTTGAATCAATTCAGATAACAAAAGGAGCTGGGTCTGTTGTTAATGGATACGAAAGTATATCTGGACAAATCAATGTTGAATTACAAAAACCAAATACAGACACTCCATTATTTTTTAATACCTATGCTTCTTCTATGGGAAGACTAGAACTGAATACGCATTACAATACTAAAATTTCTGACAAATTAAGTTCTGGTTTATATTTTCATGTAAACTCTAATAATCAACAAAATGATAATAATTCTGACGGTTTTTTAGATAGTCCATTATCGGAACAAATAAATGTGTTAAATCGTTGGCAGTACACTAACCTAGAAAAGGGATTAGTTGCATTTCTTAATGTAAGATACTTAACTGACGAAAAACAATCTGGAGAGGTTGATTTTAACCCTAGTTCAGATAGATTAACAACAAACTATTGGGGGAGTGAAGTCAATACAGAAAGATTTGATTCTTCGTTAAAAATTGGGTACGTAAATCCTGATATTACATACCAAACCTTAGGTCTACAGTTGGCCTACAGTGATCATGACCAAAACTCATATTTTGGTCTCAATCAATATAATATTAATCATCAAAGTATTTTTTCAAACATTATTTACAATTCTATTTTAGGGGATACAAGACATAAAATCAAGACAGGTTTGAATTTTAATTCTGATGTATATAAGGAGAATGTTTCGAATGTATCATATTCTTTATTGCCAGATGGTAATTCAACCGAATCTAATATTCAGGGTATAGATAATGACCGATCTGAAAAATCAATTGGCGCATTTTTTGAATATAACTTTGATAATCTTAGTAATTTAAATTTAACTGCAGGAATTAGAATTGATAATCATAATAAAATGGGGAACTTTTTAACTCCTAGATTTCATTTAAGGTATACACCAGTAGAAAAATCTGTACTAAGACTTTCTTTTGGAAGAGGTAAAAGAATGGCTAATATATTTGCTGAAAATCAAAACTTATTTGCAACCACAAGACTAATACAACTGCCTATAGATGATTTAAAATCGGAAGACGCATGGAATTATGGTATTTCATTTTTACAAAATTTCAATCTACTTAATAAAAAGTCTGAAATAATCTTAGATTACTATTATACTGATTTTGATAATCAAGTAATAGTTGACTGGGAAAACCCTTATGAAATTAGTTTCTATAATCTGATTGGTAAAAGTTTTGCAGCTAGTTTTCAATCTCAATTTAATTATTATATAAGTCAAAATGTTGAGTTTAAGATGGCCTATAAGCTGTACAACGTTAAAAGAGACTATAATTCTGGAAGACTTACTAAACCAATGACTCCAAAAGAACGTCTTTTTATAAATTTCAACATTAACTCAAATTTAAATGATGATGGGTCTCAATGGAAATTTGATACAACTTTTAATTGGATTGGTGAGCAAAGGTTTTCGAACAGGCTCACAAATGCCCCAAATTTTTTAGCAGTAAATACGGATAAGTATTCTCCACAATTCTCTACAGTTAATGCTCAATTAACTAAAGTGTTTTCAGAAAAATTTGAAGTATATTTAGGGGTTGAAAATTTAACCAATACTCAGCAGAAAAACCCCATAATGGGAAGTGAAAGTCCATTTGGACAAGGATTTGATACAACTTTTGTGTACGGACCAATATTTGGAAGTATGTACTACACTGGTTTAAGATTTAAAATTTATTAATATGAGAAGATATATTTTGATTATTTTATTTATGCCGTTTATGATGATCGGTCAAAATACCAGTGCTAAAGCAAGCTTTAAAGTTGATGGTGTATGTGGTATGTGTAAAGTTAGAATTGAGAATTCAACTATTAAGCTTAAGGGTGTAAAGGTTTCTAAATGGGACATGAATACTGGGCAAATAAGATTGATTTTTAATGAAAAAAAAATTAATCTTAATGATATACATCAATTTATTGCTGATTTAGGCCATGATACAGATAAAATTAAAGCTCCAGATTTAGCATATAATTCTCTAGATTCCTGTTGTAAATATAGAGATCCCCTTGTGGTTAAAGATCATCAGTAAAGCTGATTTAAAAAAAACTTGTAAATCGTATAAACTAATTAACCCTACTAATTAAATCAATATTATGAAAATACTTAAAAACATATTCTTTTGTTCTCTTATTTTAACAATTTTTAGTTGTCAGAATTCTAAAACTGAACAAGAGAAAATTCCTGGAATCAATTTAGATTTAATGAACACAGAAATCACTCCTAATGAAGATTTCTTTAATTATGTTAACGGAAAATGGCTAGATAATACTGAGATTCCTGATGACAGAACAAGTTGGGGGAGTTTTGCAGAACTTAGACAAAGAACGGATGAAGATGCTCTTGGAATTCTTAAATCTGCAATGAGCGATGATAAAGACATGAATTCAATTAATTTAGTAGCTGGATCTGATCAAGAAAAAGCTGTTTTTTTATATGAAACTATTATGGATACTACTTCTAGAAACTCTCAGGGTATAAATCCAATATTACCCTATTTGGAAAAAGTTAATTCTATTAATTCTATTAATGACTTACAATCGTATTTAATTGAAATGGAGCCACTTGGTGGTGGAGGGTTTTTTGGATTTGGAGTTGGATCAGACCCGAAAGACAGTAACAGAAATGTAGGTTATTTAGGAGCTGGTAGATTAGGACTTCCAGATCGTGATTATTATGTTAAAGACGATGAAGATTCTAAAAATAAAAGAGATTTATATGTCAAACATATTACTAGAATGTTGCAGTACTTAGGGGATGATGAAGATTCTGCAAATAAACAAGCAAAACAAATTCTTGCATTTGAAACTAGGTTAGCCGAGCCAAAAATGGATAAAGTAGATAGAAGAGATGCAAGGAAAAGATACAACCCAAGATCTATTAATGATCTACAAAAAATAGTACCTTCTATTAACTGGAGAAGTTATTTCACAGGTATCGGCGCTAAGGATATCGATACTGTAATCGTTGGTGAATTAAAGTATATGGTTGCGCTTCAAAAAATACTAAAAGAAAATAATGTTTCTGATTGGAAAGCTTATTTAAGATGGAGTTCATTTAATTCTTCTGCAGGTATGCTAAGTAGTGATATAGAAAAAGCTAACTGGGACTTTTACAGTAAAGACTTAAGTGGAGCAAAAGCTCAAAGACCAAGAGATGAAATAGCTTTACAGAGATTAAATAGGACAATCGGTGAAGCATTAGGGAAGCTATATGTAGATCAAAAATTCCCGCCTGAAGCAAAAGAGAAAGCTCAAAAAATGATTCAAAATGTGATTCTTGCCTTTGAAAACAGAATTAATGCATTGCCTTGGATGAGTGATGAAACTAAGGTAAAGGCGGTTGAGAAATTAAAAGCAACAAAAATTAAAATTGCTTACCCAGATAAATGGAAAGATTACTCAGAGATGAAAATAATATCAGCGAAGGAAGGTGGGTCTTATATGCAAAACATGTTAAATGCGACTCAATATAACTATAAAAAAGACTTATCAATGCTGAATAAACCAGTAGATAAAAGTGAATGGTTTATGGCGCCACAAGTAGTTAATGCTTATTTTAATCCAGCTTATAATGAAATTGTTTTTCCAGCTGCAATATTGCAGCCCCCTTTTTATAACTATACTGCTGATGATGCTGTTAATTATGGGGGAATTGGAGCTGTAATTGGTCATGAAATTTCTCACAGTTTCGATGATTCAGGATCTAGATATGATAAAGATGGGAATTTAAATAATTGGTGGAAAGATGAAGATTTAACTCAATTTGAATCGTTAGGTAAGGCTTTAGCAGATCAATATAGCGAAATCGAAGTTCTGCCAGGTGTTAATATAAACGGTGAATTTACATTAGGAGAAAACATTGGTGATTTAGGAGGATTATTAGCTGCATATGACGCACTTCAATTAAGCTTTGAAGGTAACAGGCCTGTAGATATTGATGGTTTCACTGCAGAGCAGAGATTCTTTATTTCTTGGGCTACAGTTTGGAGAACAAAAATGAGAGATGAGGCTCTTAAAACTAGAATTAAAACAGATCCACATTCGCCTGGAATGAATAGAGCTGTTCAGCCTTTACTTAATATAGATGCATTCTACGAAGCATTTAAGATTAAAGAAGGGGATAAAATGTATATCTCACCTGAAGATAGGGTTAGGATTTGGTAAAAAAAAAGGCAATCAAGTAATTGATTGCCTTTTTTTAATTTAATTATAATTACATCATTCCTGGCATTCCACCACCCATTGGCGGCATTCCTGCTGCAGGAGTTTCTTCTTTAACGTCAACCAAAGCACATTCTGTTGTAAGAATCATTCCGGCCACTGATGCTGCATTTTCTAAAGCAACTCTCGTTACTTTTTTAGGATCAATAATTCCAGCTTTCAGCATATCAACATATTCTTCTTTCTTCGCATCATATCCAAAGTCTTTTTTGCCTTCGGATACTTTAGCTACTACAACACTTCCTTCACCACCAGCATTAGCAACGATTGTTCTAATAGGAGATTCAACTGCTCTAGATACAATTTGAATTCCTGTTAGTTCATCATTATTTTCACCATCCAGCTTTGCTAAGACTCCTTTAGCTCTAACTAAAGCAACACCTCCACCAGCTACAATTCCTTCTTCTACAGCGGCTCTAGTTGCAGCAAGTGCATCATCTACTCTGTCTTTTTTTTCTTTCATTTCAATTTCACTAGCAGCCCCTACGTATAATACTGCTACACCTCCAGCTAATTTAGCTAAACGTTCTTGTAATTTTTCTTTATCATAGTCACTAGTAGTGGTTTCAATTTGAGCTTTAATTTGGTTTACTCTAGCTTTAATATCATTTTCCTTTCCAGCACCATTTACAATTGTTGTATTGTCTTTGTCAACCGTAACAGTTTCAGCTGTACCTAACATAGTTAAATCAGCACTTTCAAGAGAAAAACCTCTTTCTTCTGAAATAACAGTACCACCAGTTAAAATTGCTATATCTTCTAACATTGCTTTTCTTCTATCTCCAAAACCAGGAGCTTTTACAGCTGCAATCTTTAAACCTCCTCTTAATTTGTTTACCACTAGAGTTGCTAAAGCCTGACCATCAACATCTTCTGCTATTATTAGTAATGGTCTTCCTGACTGAGAGACTGGTTCTAATATTGGAAGAATTTCTTGAAGATTAGATATTTTTTTGTCAAACAATAAAATGTAAGGATTTTCTAAATCTGCAATCATTTTATCAGCATTAGTTACAAAGTAAGGGGATAGAAACCCTCTGTCAAACTGCATTCCTTCAACGACATCTACGTAAGTATCAGTCCCTTTAGCTTCCTCTACAGTAATTACTCCTTCTTTCCCTACTTTATCAAAAGCAATTGCAATCAAATCTCCTATAGTAGTGTCGTTATTCGCAGAGATCGAAGCTACCTGTCTAATCTTATCTAATGAATTCCCGACTTGGGTAGATTGCTTATTTAAATCTTGTACAATTGCACCAACCGCTTTGTCAATACCTCTTTTTAGATCCATTGGATTTGCTCCAGCAGCGACATTCTTTAAACCTTCATTTACAATTGATTGAGCTAAGACAGTTGCTGTTGTAGTTCCATCACCAGCTTGGTCATTTGTTTTTGAAGCAACTTCTTTAACCATCTGAGCTCCCATATTTTCAAGCTCATTTTCTAACTCAACTTCTTTAGCAACAGTCACACCATCTTTTGTTACTTGTGGGGGGCCAAATGATTTACTGATAATAACATTCCTTCCTTTTGGTCCTAATGTAACCTTAACTGCATTTGCTAATGCATCAACACCTCTTTTTAAACCATCTCTAGCTTCTACATCAAATTTTATATCTTTTGCCATTTTATTTTATTTTTTAGTTTAAACAATTGCCAGAATATCACTTTCAGACATTATTAAATAATCTTTGCCGTCTAATTTTAGTTCAGTTCCAGCATATTTTCCGTACAAAACAGTTTCACCTACTTTAACAGTCATTTTGTTTTCTTTGGTTCCGTTTCCAACAGCTTTTACTATACCTTTTTGTGGTTTTTCTTTAGCTGTATCTGGAATAATTAATCCTGAAGCTGTCTTAGTTTCAGCTTCTAAAGGCTCAATTAGTACTCTATCCGCTAACGGTTTTATGTTTAATCCCATAGTTATATAATTTAAATATTTAGATAATTAAAAACATAAATTGTGCCAATAATTAAATACTGACAAACTTACATATGAAAAATGTAAACTTAATAAAATTAATTATTATTCTTCTTGAAGAGGAGGTAAACTGTTTGTATTAGGTTGCTCAGTTTGCGTATCACCTAATGCAATTGATTCCGAATTTTCATTAGGCTTAATAGAAAAGTTTGAAGCAAGAATTAATAATACTAGCATAACTGCTAATGCCCATGTACTTTTATCAAGAAAATCTGTAGTTTTTTTTACGCCTCCTAACTGTTGAGTGCCTCCACCTCCAAATGAAGAGGATAACCCTCCACCTTTAGGGTTTTGAACCATAATCACAAGTACAAGCAGAAAAGCTACTAAAACGATAAGCACTAAAAATATTGAGAAAGAACCCATGTTAAATTATTTTTTTGTTTTTAATTTTCTTTATTTGGTCAGCAAAGAAACTACTTTTTTCTGGATATTTCAAACTTAAGATCTTATAAGATTCTATTGCTTTATCAAAATTATTTTGACTCGTGTATATTTTGGCAAGAGTTTCGGTCATTAAAGAGTCTTCTTTAAAGATATTTGATGTGTCATAACCATATTCTAAATTTTCTTGATTGTTAGTGAGGCCAATCTTTGGATTAGTATCGATAAACTTATCAATTATAGATGTAGTACTATTTTCATTTTCTTCTAAAGGCAAGGCTCTGTCAATTGGTTTAAAATTAGAAATACTTAACCATTCTGTAAAAGATTTTTTTTCTTGGTTAATTTCGTTTTTTTCTATTGATACTTTTTTGAAATTTTTAGAAATCACTTCGCCATCATTAAATTCCTTTTTAGTTATAAAATCAAATAAAACATTTCGTTCTGTTGAATATGCAGCTGTAATTTTTAATTCGTTGTTAAATTTAAAACTATCACTTTCTTTTAAAGCTTTTAAGTAAATAGCTCTTGATGATTGCAAATAAGGAAAGTCATCTATAATTGATTTTAAATAGCTTATTTGTTTTTTATTTATTTTATTAGGCTCCTTAAGTATTTTAGTAAATTCCATATTTATATAATGTTTACCATTTTGCTAGAGAAGCATTAAAAACATCTTGAGTAATTCTTTCAAATATTTCCTCTACTGCTGAGTCTTTCTGCGATCCAATAAGTTGAGAGCTTCCAGCGTAATCAAAATAAAAAGAGAATCTTTTCTCGAAATCTGCTTCTTCATCATTTTTGTCATAAAAGCGAACATTTACAGAAATTGTTAATCTGTTTTGAGCAGCAGTATTGTTCGCAGTTGCAGTTGTGGGAGAAATTCTATATTCAGTAATTTCACCTTCATAAATTAAATCACCATTAGACTTAACCAAGTCTAAACTTGTTTGATTAATTAATAAATCAGTTAGGCTTGTGGTAAAATCCCTCTCAATTCCTGGCTCTATAAGTGCAGCGGTGTTTTGAAAATAGTTTACTTGAAAGGTTTTAGTTTCAGGGGATATTGAAGCCCCAGTTAAAGAGTACTTGATACTGCAACTTAAAAAAATACAGCAAGAAAAATATAATATTATTAATTTCGAAAATCTCATTTTAATTATAAATCAAATTGTTTAATTTTTCTATACAACGTCCTTTCGCTAATTCCAAGTTCTTCGGCTGCCAATTTTCTTTTTCCTTCATGCCTTGCAAGTGATTTTTTGATAAGCTCTAACTCCTTGTCATGTAAAGATAATGTTTCTGGAGAATCTAATTCTTGAACATATTGATAATTATCTCTATTAACAATTTCAACTTTTTTTGAACTATTATTGTTTACATCAATTGTAGGATGACTTTCACTTTCTTTATTCTCTTCGTAAATTTTTTGGATTAATTTATCATTGTTTTTTTGAAAATCTGACATGTTATCATTTTTCATGAGCTCCATGGTTAGTTTTTTCAAATCATTTAAATCATTTTTCATATCAAACAATACTTTATATAGTATTTCTCGTTCGTTGCTAAAATCACTTGTATCTTGTTTCTTTTTTATTAGTGCTGGCAGGTTTGATTTTTGGCTATTAGGCAAGTAATTTATCAATGTAATTTTATCTATATTTCTTTCGCGTTCTAAAACAGATATTTGTTCAGCTACATTTTTAAGTTGTCTAATATTGCCATTCCATGAGTAATTAATTAATGTATCTAAAGCATCTTCATCAATTTTAATTGAAGGCATTTTATATTTTAATGCAAAATCACTAGAAAATTTTCTAAAAAGCAGATGAATATCATTTTTCCTATTTCTAAGAGCTGGCAATTTAATCTCTACAGTGCTTAATCTGTAATATAAATCTTCTCTAAACTTACCCTCTTTTATTGCGTTAAACATATCAAGATTAGTTGCTGCAACAATTCTAACATTTGTTTTTTGAACATTACTAGAGCCTACTTTTATAAACTCACCAATTTCTAAAACTCGCAACAAACGTACTTGTGTTGTTAGTGGTAATTCACCAACCTCATCTAAAAAAATAGTACCACCATCAGCTACTTCAAAATACCCTTTCCTATCGCTTGTAGCTCCTGTAAACGCACCTTTTTCGTGACCGAATAACTCACTGTCAATTGTTCCTTCAGGAATTGCGCCACAATTTACGGCAATGTATTTTGCATGTTTTCTATGGGAAAACTGATGTGTTATTTTTGGAATACTCTCTTTTCCTACCCCACTTTCTCCAGTTACTAACACTGAAATGTCTGTTGGTGCAACTTTTAGAGCTTTTTCCAATGCTCTATTTAAAATTGGGTCATTACCAATAATTCCAAATCTTTGTTTTATTGCCTGAACTGATTCCATATTTAATTATTTTTTGAAAATTCAATTGCCTTGCCTATTAATGTAGCGCTTGTACAATCTATCGTCATTACATTTACAAAATCTCCAATTTTATAGTTTTCTTTAGGAAAGACTACAACTTTATTATGTTCTGTTTTTCCGGCCCAGTGTTTTTCTGATTTTTTAGACTGCCTTTCAATTAATACTTCAACTTTTTTGTTTAAAAACTCTTTAGTTCTCTTTAGGCTATGTATTTGTTGAAGATCTACAATTTCCTGTAACCTTTGTTTTTTTATTTTTTCCTCTACATTGTCATCTAATTTCCTTTCCGCTAATGTCCCTGGTCTCTCTGAATACTTATACATATAGCCAAACGAATAAATAACCTCATTCATTAGAGACACTGTGTCCTTATGATCTTTATCTGTTTCATTAGCAAATCCAACTATCATATCGTGACTTATCGTACAATCAGGAATTAATGTTTTTATATTTTTCACTAAACTTATATACTCTTCTCTAGTATGCTGCCTGTTCATTGCTTTCAAAATTGAATTACTACCACTTTGAACAGGTAAGTGAATGTGGTTGCAAATGTTATTATGTTTTGCCATTATTTTAATAACATCTAAAGACATGTCTTGAGGATTTGAAGTAGAGAACCTTATTCTAACTTTAGGTTGAGTGACAGCACACAGTTCTAATAGTTTCGAAAAATCTATGGAGCTTACTTTTTGAATTTCAGATGCTTTAACAAAGTCTTTCTTCAGACCTCCTCCATACCAAAGGTAGCTGTCTACGTTTTGCCCTAAAAGCGTTATTTCTTTAAAACCTTTTTTCGCTAAGTCATTTAATTCATCAATTATGCTCTTAGGATCCCTGCTTCTTTCTCTTCCTCTAGTAAAAGGTACCACACAAAATGTACACATATTATCACACCCTCGAGTTATAGAAATAAATGCAGAAACACCATTTGAGTTAAGTCTCACAGGCGTAATGTCACCATATGTCTCATCGGTCGATAAAATAACATTTATAGCATCTCTACCGGAATCTACTTCTTCCAAAAGGTTAGGTAAATCTTTATAAGCATCAGGGCCAACTACTAAATCAACAATTTTTTCTTCTTCTAAAAATTTATGTTTTAATCTTTCAGCCATACACCCTAAAACTCCTACTTTCATTTTTGGATTATGTTTTTTTAGGGAATTATATTTTTGAAGCCTTTTTCTTACAGTTTGTTCTGCTTTATCTCGAATTGAACAAGTATTTATGAGTATTAATTCGGCTTCTTCTATGCTAGTTGTGGTATTATACCCATTTTTAGATAATATAGAAGCAACTATTTCGCTATCACTAAAATTCATTGCGCATCCAAAACTTTCGATATATAATTTTTTATCATTTTTAATTACAACCTTAGTATCTAAAACTTCTCCTTGTCTTTTTTCTTCTAGTAATTTCTCCATAAATAATTTAATATTATCATTAATACAGTCTACAAATATACCACTTAATTTATCTTATGACAAATTGTCATATCAAAAAAATATAAAGATTAATTATCCTAAACAATTCATCGCATCATAGTATATAATAATTATTTATTAAGTAATTTTTGTTTTTTCAAAATATATATATAAAAATTTCTTCTACATTTGTACTTCTTAATTTGAAAATATGGCAAAGAATTTAGTAATAGTTGAGTCCCCTGCAAAAGCAAAAACTATCGAAAAGTTTTTGGGTAAAGAATTTGTTGTTGCTTCAAGTTTTGGACATATCTCTGATTTACCATCCAAAGAACTAGGTGTTGATGTTGATGGAGATTTTACTCCTACCTATGAGGTTTCAAAAGATAAAAAAGCTGTTGTTAAAAATTTAAAAGATTTAGCTAGTAAATCAGAAATGGTTTGGCTAGCTAGTGATGAAGATAGAGAAGGAGAGGCTATCGCTTGGCATCTTTTTAATTCTTTAAAATTAAAAGAAAACAAAACTAAAAGAATAGTTTTTCATGAAATAACTGAAACCGCTATAAAAAAGGCCGTTGATAACCCAAGAAAAATTGATTATAATTTAGTGGATGCTCAACAAGCTAGAAGAGTTTTAGATAGAATTGTGGGTTACGAACTTTCTCCAGTTTTATGGAGAAAAATTAGAGGTGGTTTATCAGCTGGTAGAGTTCAATCTGTATCAGTGAGGTTGATTGTTGAAAAAGAACGTGAAATTACAGGATTCACTCCACTATCTTCTTACAAAATTGACTGTGAATTTAAAACATTAGAAGGTACTTCATTCAAAGCACGGCTCTCAAAGTCATTTAATAGTAAAGAAGATGCTTTAGTCTTTTTAAATAAAAACATTAATTCTAAATTTTCAATTAAGAGTTTAGAAAAAAAACCCACAAAAAAAACTCCTGCACCTCCATTTACTACCTCAACTTTACAGCAAGAAGCGTCTAGAAAATTATATTTTTCAGTTTCTAAAACCATGACATTAGCTCAGAGACTTTATGAAGCAGGTTTAATAACGTACATGAGAACTGATAGTGTTAATTTATCCAATGATGCTAAAGAAGGTGCAAAAAATGAAATTATAGAGTCATATGGAGAGAAATACTCACACCCTAGGACTTTTAAAGGAAAAATAAAAGGAGCTCAAGATGCTCATGAAGCAATTAGACCTACTGATTTTTCTAGAAATTCAGTTAACATAGATAGAGATCAATCCAGATTATATGATTTGATTTGGAAAAGAGCTATTTCTTCTCAAATGTCGGATGCTAACATTGAAAGAACGAATGTTAAAATCCAATCTGACAAACACGATGACCTTTTTGTTTCTAATGGAGAGGTGATTAAATTTGACGGATTTTTAAAAGTTTATATAGAAAGTACAGATGAAGAAAATCAAGAAAAAGACGATTTGTTACCAAGTTTATCAGTAAATCAGATCCTTGAAAACAACTATATTAATGCAACTCAAAGGTTCTCTAGACCTCCATACAGGTACACAGAAGCTTCTCTTGTTAAAAAGTTAGAAGAATTAGGAATCGGTCGCCCGTCTACATATGCGCCAACGATATCAACAATTCAAAACAGAGGGTATGTTGAAAAAGGAATGGTTGAAGGAAATAGTAGAGATTATTCTCAAATCACACTTATAGATAATTCTATAGGGGAAAAAGCTTTAATTGAAAAGCACGGATCGGATAAAGGAAAATTAGTACCTACTGACATAGGAACCATAGTAACAGATTTTTTAGTTGAGCATTTTGAAAATATTTTAGATTATAATTTTACTGCGAAAGTAGAGCAAAATTTTGATGAAATTGCAGATGGTAAAAAAGAGTGGACTGATATGATGAAGGCATTTTACAAAGACTTCCATCCAGTTGTACTTGATGTAAAAGAGAATGCGGAGAGAGAATCAGGAAGAAGAAATCTTGGCTTTCATCCTGATTCCAAAAGAGAGGTAAGTGTTCGATTGGGTAAATTTGGACCAATGGTTCAAGTTGGAAATGTTGAAGACGAAGAAAAACCTTTATTTGCTAGTTTATCCCCTGAAATGCAGATTAGCTCTGTTACTCTTGAAGAGGCTTTAGATTTATTTGAGTTACCTAAGATTTTAGGTAACTATGAAAATGAAGAAATTCTTGTTAATAATGGAAGGTTTGGCCCATATGTTAAACATGGAGATAAGTTTATATCCTTACCAAAAGGTATTGCTCCTTTGTCAGTTTCATTAGAAGAGTCAATTGAGTTTATCTTAGAAAAACAAAAAGCAGATGCTCCCATAGCAACTTATAATGACTTGCCGGTTCAGAAAGGAAAGGGTAGGTTTGGCCCATTTATTAAATGGAACAATACATTTATAAATGTCAATAAAAAATACGACTGGGATAACTTATCTCCGGAGGAAATAGTTGAGTTAATTGAGACAAAAATTCAAAAAGATATAGACAAAGTAATTTATGATTGGACAGCTGATAATATTAAAGTTGAGAAAGCAAGATGGGGTAGATTTAATATAATTTCAGGAAAAGTTAAAATAGAACTTCCTAAAACTTTTGATATTGAAAAGTTAACTCTTGAAGACGCTAAAGATAGGATAGCTAAATTATCCAAAAAAAAATCAAAAAGTAAAAAGTAAAAGATGATCGATTATAGTTTTTTAAGTCCTGTAGATGATTTGATTTTGTCTCATACGAACTTAAACTCATCTTTAATATTGGGGAATAAGATTACTATTTATTCAGACAGCTCTTCACCTCCAGAATTAAATAATGTAGATATTGCAATAATTGGAGTTGGTGAATATAGAAATAGTAATAACTCTCTTGGCGAAAACTTCTCTTTGAGTGAAGTCAGAAAAACCTTTTATAATTTATTTCCAGGAAACTGGTCATTAAACATAGCTGATTTAGGTGATTTAAAACTAGGGGACTCAGTTTCAGACACCTATTTAGCATTCCAAACTATTGTTTCAGAATTATTAAAGAATAATATAATTCCAGTTATTATTGGAGGAAGTCAAGATATCACCTATGCAAATTATAGGTCCTATGACTTTTTAAAAAAAACAGTAAATGTTGTAAATATTGATTCTAATTTTGACCTTGGAGATTCTTCAAAACCTATTAAAAATAATAGTTATTTAGGTAAAATTATACTTGATAAACCGCATAATTTATTCAATTATTCTACTTTAGGCTATCAAACATATTTCAATTCTCAAGAGGAGATAGATCTAATGGAGAAGCTATATTTTGAAGCCTATAGACTTGGGGAGTTAAGTAAGAACATTCAATATGTAGAACCCATTTTAAGAGATGCTAATATAGTTACCTTAGATCTTAAGAGTGTTCGATCGTCAGAAGTTAGTTCAAAACAAAAATTCTCGCCAAACGGATTTAGTGGTAAAGAAATATGTGCGATCTCTAGGTATGCAGGCATTAGTAATAAGGTTTCTTCATTTGGTATTTATGAATATCTACCTTCTGTTGAAGATGAGGCAACCGAGATGTTAATCGCTCAAATATTGTGGTACTTTATCGAGGGAGTTAATTGCAGAATAGTAGATAACAACTTTCACGATACTCAAGATTTCCAAAAATATACTGTATTAATTGACGATCAGGAGTTAATATTTTTAAAAAGCTTAAAATCTTCAAGATGGTGGGTAGAGATTCCGTTTTTGAAAAATTCTAATAATAAATTAGAAGATCACTCGTTATTACCTTGTATGCATCAGGATTATATCGATGCTAGCAAGGGAGTGATACCTGAAAGATGGTATAAGGCTCAAAAAAAAAATATAATTTAATTATTAATGAGGTTGACTAGTACAGTATTTATGTAGTAGTCATGATTTATAAAAAATGTGATGTTATTATCTAACTTTGAATGTTAGTTAAGAATATTTTAAAAAAAAAAGGGATTGTATATATTTGTATATTTAAAATTATATAGATAAGTTTACGTGCTTTTATTAATTACAAGATTATAATTATTTAAAAATATGAAGAATTTCATTTTAAGTACTTTCTTAATACTCATTGTAATGGGCTGTAAATCAGGTGATAAAGGTGAGCTAGTAGGGGTTAGCGGGAAAGAATATTTTTCTGAAAAGCCATTTGGTATGGCTTTAGTTCCTGGAGGTTCATTTATTATGGGTAAATCTGATGATGATTTAGTTGGTATTCAAAATGCACCTACTAAAACGGTTACTGTAAGATCATTCTACATGGATGAAACTGAAATAACAAATGCTGAATACAGACAGTTTGTTTATTGGGTAAGAGATTCAATAATCAGAACTGAACTAGCAGAATACATTGGTGTAAACTTAGAAGTAGAAGATATTGAAGGTGGTCACAATATGAATCAATTTGCGTATTTAGGTGTAGAAGAAGATAATACTGAAATGACTGCTGATGAAAGATATGCATATGATGCTGCTGTAGCTAAAAAAAGGTTAAACTGGGGTGTAGAATTGATTTTTGATGACAATGATTATCCTTCTGGGGAAGTATATAAAGACATAATCGAAAGGATGCGTTTATCAAAAGATGAGACCTTTAATAATGTTGGAGGATGGAATGTAGAAGATTTTAAATACCAAACAAAATCCTTCGATATCGAAGCTTTCCTAAAAGTAAAAGAAAAAGGTGGTTATACTTATGTAGTTGATGGTGGAGCTAACCAAAAGACTTTTGCTAGAATAATGTTAGAAAAATATCGTGGTATGGATTATGATGTAGCTATGAAGTTAGTTTCTCAACCTAACCCTAATGATTTAATATCACTTAGTCAAGGTGATATATATGATATGGTTAATACACAAATGTCTGAAGATATTGAATTTCAAGAAGATCAAATGCTAGCTGGTCTTCCTTTATTAGAAGACTATCTAATCAAATATACTAAAACATCCACAAAAGACATTCAAAGAAAAGATTATATAAAGACTGATTACAGAGAGGTATATCCAGATACAACTGTTTGGATTACCGATTTTAAATACTCTTATAATGAGCCTATGCATAATGATTATTTCTGGCGCCCTGCTTACGATGACTATCCTGTTGTTGGTATAACTTGGGAACAAGCAAGTGCTTTTTGTATTTGGAGAACAAACTATAAAAATGGTAGTCAGAAAAATAGAAATAAAGATTTAGTACCAAATTTCAGACTTCCAACTGAGGCTGAATGGGAGTATGCTGCTAGAGGAGGTCTACAGGGAGCTACATTCCCTTGGGGTGGACCTTATGCAAAAAATGACGAAGCTTGCTTCTTAGCAAACTTCAAGCCTATGCGTGGAGATTATGCAGCAGATGCAGCATTTTATACGGTAGAGGGTGATGCATATCCAGCAAATGGTTACGGATTATACAATATGTCTGGAAATGTTGCAGAATGGGTAAATTCATCTTATGAAGAAGATGCGTACGACTTTTCTTCCACGTTGAACCCAAATGTTAATAATAAAGACAATAATAAAAAAATTACACGTGGAGGTTCCTGGAAGGATGTAAAATATTTTTTGCAGGTTAGTTCAAGAGACTACGAGTATGAAGATGTTCCAAGAAGTTTTATTGGATTTAGAACAGTTCATGATTATTTAGGAACGGACATAACTTTAAATGCTCAAACAAACAGCTCAAGAGTAAAGCGATAAGAAAAATTAATTAATATAAAAATAAGAATTATGGGATTAAGTTTAAATAAAAAAACAATGAATATGGCTTACGGTCTTGGGGCCGCGATAGTAATTATTGGAGCTTTAATGAAAATTACTCACTATACTTTAGATTTAGGATTTATTGAAATTGGAGGTAATACAATGCTTACAGTTGGATTAGTAACTGAAGCTTTGATTTTTGCTATATCTGCATTTGACCCTGCTTTAGCTAAAGAAGATTTAGACTGGACAAAGGTATACGACTTTTCAGGTAAACCAAAAACAGAAGCTGGCGGATCAACAGGTGGCGAGTTGTCTAAAAAGTTAGATGCTATGCTAAAAGAAGCTAAGGTTGATGTTTCACTCTTTAATAGCCTAACTACTAGTATTAAAGATATGGAAGCATCTGCTAAATCTGGAGCTAACACTGCAGATAATTTAGCTAAAATTAATAAAGATTTTGCTGACAATGCTAATAAATTACAAGAACAAATGGGTTCTTTAGCTTCAAATTTAGCATCACTTAATAGTGTTTATGGTGGTATGTTAAGTGCTATGAATAAAAAATAAATAATTAATAATAATTTTTTAAAAAAATAATTATGGCAAGTGGTAATGAGTCTCCAAGACAAAAAATGATTAACCTTATGTATTTAGTATTTATTGCTATGCTAGCTCTAAATATGTCTAAGGAGGTTTTATCTGCATTTGGTGTTATTAATGAAGATGTTGTAAAAAAAGTTACTGAGACTAAAACTAGGTCTATAGAATTTTTAGGATCCTTAGAAAAAAAAGCTGAAAAAAGTCCACTTCAATATAAAGAGGTATATGAATTAGTAGACAGTCTATATAACATGGGTCAAAAATTAGATTCGTACATCCTCTCTATAAAGCCGCTTGTTATTGAAAAAACAGATAAGTTTGATTTAAACAATGATGGTACAAAAACAGATAATATTGGAGATTATGAAAAAATGGATGGTACTAAGACTGTAGACGAATTATTTTTTCTAGGTAAGGGTTATGCTCCTGAAGGCCAACGATTTGTTGATGAAATTGTTGAATTTAGAACAAATGCAGTAACACTTCTTAGAAATAAAGACGAAGAGCTAGCGAAAAATGGTAAAGAAACTCTATATACTAAAATTATAGCTTCAATTGAAGATAAATTTGACACTAGTGAAAAACGAGTAAATAATAAGGATCCTTTAACTTGGCTTGACTACAACTATAAAGGTTTTCCATTAATTGCCTCAATTACTAAAATGTCGTTAATACAAGATGATATTTCAAAAATTATGTTTAATGTTCTAACACTTGCTAATAACGATAAGCTGTTAGAGATAGCTAGTACAAATACTTTAAGAGCAGTTGTTATACCTGGATTTTATAATGAAGACGACGAATGGGTTAGCACCTCTGGAACTGTCTTTAGAGGAGAAAACTTTAAAGGAAAAGTTATTTTAGCTAAGTATGATAGTACACTAGCTCCAAATTTGATAAAAATACCTGATTATTTTGAAGGTACGGGCACACAAGCATTAGCCGATAAAAAACTAAGGGGTGGTGAATTTCTTTTAGATATTCCATCACCTAAACTTGGAGATAGGGAAGTTCAAGGTGAATTATTTTTTGATGTCGTAAAAGGCTTAACTACTTTTACTGATACAATCGATCTAAACTATACATACGCTGTTACTGAAAAACCAAAGTCTGCAAGTATATCTAATGTAAAAATGAATGTTGTTTACGAAGCAGGTATTCCTAACATTCTTAAAATTGGTGTTCCTACTATCAAAAATGAGGACCTTATTGTAACAGTGAATGGAAGAACTCTTCCAAAACAAAATAACGCAATCTACGGATCAGTATATATATTAAACAAACCAAAACAATCTTCTGGATTAAGAGGTGAAGTTGTTGTTAAGGTTAGTGTTAAGAAAAGTGAACTATACTCTGATATAGGACCATTTGAAAAGAAATTTAGAATTAAAAAATTAGGAAATCCAGATGTTATTTTTAATAATAACCCTAAGGTTACTAGATGGAACGAGTCTGCCTTAAGAACAAGAGATATTCAGCATAAATATGTTGGTGAAGATATTGATCTTCCTTTAAAAGTTATTAGTTTTAAAGTTTCAATTGCTGGTAAAGCACCAATTTCTGTTAGTGGAAGCAGTATTGGTAGTTCAACAAGAGCTAAAACTCAATTATCACAAGCTAGAAAGGGAGCATATATAGTCTTTAGCGATATCACATCAGTGGGTACGAAGAATGCTACTTTTAACAGAACAACAGAAGGATACTTTACATTAAGAAAAGCAGATTAATTTAGATAGAAATAAATGATTAAAAATTTAAAATATATTATAATCTTAATTACATTATTAGGATTTTCATTAGATTCTTTTTCACAAAGTAACGCGTTAAATGCTGTGGACCCTGAAGATATTGGTCATCGAGCTGATTCTTATGAGGAAGAGGATGTTCTTGAATACGGGTTTATAGATGATAAAGACATACTATTCTCAAAGATGGTATGGGAAACAATAGATGTAAATCAAAAAGTTAATTTCCCTTATTTATACCCAACTGAATTCCTAGACGTTGGACAAGAAAGAAGACCACTATTGTATTTTATAAAAGAAGCTATTGAAGGTGATTATTTGAAGCCAAACCAAATATACACTGATGCTAACTTTAATAATACCAAGACTAAATTAGATCTAGAAAATATTTGGAGAGATAAAAAGCCACTTTTAGAAGGTGCTAACTCATTACAGGACCCTCAACAATTTATTTCAGATGCTTTAGAGGATGGTAGAAAATTTGAAGATGAAAGTCCTATTTTCCCTTATACTTATTCAGACAAAATGACGGATTCCTTACAATTTACTGAAGATGATTTTAAAGCATTTTATGGATCAATTTATTACAATGGTATGAAAGGACAAGATTATCTCGATCCATCAGGAAATGCCTTATCTGATGAAAAGAAAGATTTATACCCTATACTTGTACAAACTATTGTTAAAAAATTGTGGATAGCAGACACGCATTTTACTTGGGTAAACTTAGGTTACGATGATTTAACGGAATGGAGAATAAAAGGTTTATGGTATTTTGATAAAAGACAAAGTCATTTAAAGTATAGATTAATTGGAATTGCTCCAGTAGCAAAACCTTTAAACCTTACCGAAGAAGAAGATAGCGGCTCAAACAATGGAGGTAATAGTAGTGATGTGGACATCTGTTATGATGACTTTGGTGATGAAATTCCTTGTGATGGTAGTGAGGGTGAGGTGGCTGATAGGGAGTTAGCTAATACTGGATCAGAGAATTCACAAACTGATATAGCGGTTGCACAAACAAATTTACCAAGAGAATTGTTTTGGTTGTATTATCCTCATGTTAGAGATATTTTATCTAAAAAAAGATCCACCCCAGCGATTGAAGATGGTAAACGATCTAGAGAGCCTGTAGTTTTTAGTGAAAAAAACAGTTCTGTTAGAAAAACTTTTGACGAATTGTTGAATTCAAGAAGATTTAATGCTGTCATATATAAAGAAGAAAATGTTTATCAAGATAGAAATCTAGTCAAAGCATATCCTAAGAACTCGTTCATGAGATTATTAGAAGCAGAAAGAATTAAGGATAAAATAAGAAACCTAGAACACGATATGTGGAGTTGGTAACTAAATTTAAAACTAATAAAAAAGCGCTTAATGTACATTAAGCGCTTTTTTTATTTATAAATATTAAATGGATTAACTATTTATAGTATTTTTGCAAAATAATTTTTAATCACAATATGTTAAATATTCACAAAGCTTCTATTTTTTTTCAAGGTGAAGCCCTTTTTAGTGACATTACTTTCCGTCTTGGAAATGGAGATAGAGTTGGTTTGATTGGCAAAAATGGAGCTGGAAAATCTACTTTGTTAAAAGTTATTTCAGGTGAAATTGAAACACAATCAGGACAGATTGCTAAAGAGAAAGAAGTTAATATTGGTTTTTTAAAGCAGGATATTGATTTTGAGTTTGGTAGAACTGTTTTAGAAGAGTCCTATTTAGCATTTTCAGAAATTATAGGTATTGAAAAACAGCTTTCTTTTATTAATACACAATTAGCTGAAAGGACGGATTATGAATCGGCTGACTATAGCCAATTAATTGTTGACCTTAATGATCTTCAGCACAAATATGAGATTATTGGTGGTTATAGTTACCAAGGGACTACTGAAAAGATTCTTCAAGGTTTAGGGTTTCTCCGATCTGATTTTACTAAACTGACAGACACCTTTTCAGGTGGGTGGAGAATGAGAATTGAACTTGCTAAGTTACTTTTGCAAAACAATGATATTCTTCTTTTAGATGAGCCTACAAACCATTTAGATATAGAAGCAATAATCTGGCTTGAAAACTTTTTAAAAAACTATACTGGCGCTATAGTTATTGTCTCTCATGATAAAATGTTTTTAGATAATGTCACTAACAGAACGATCGAAATATCTTTAGGTAAAATATATGATTACCCTAAGCCATATACGCAGTATTTACTATTGAGAAATGAAATTAGGACCCAACAGTTGGCCTCTCAAAAAAATCAAGCTAAACAAATAGCTCAAACTGAAAAGTTGATTGAGAAATTTAGAGCTAAAGCATCTAAAGCAACCATGGCTCAATCGTTAATAAAAAAATTAGAAAAGGTTGATCGTATTGAAGTAGACAAAGATGATAACAGTGTAATGAAATTAAATTTCCCTATTTCCATAACGCCAGGAAAGGTTGTTATTGAGGCTATAAATATATCTAAAAACTATGATGAGTTAAGTGTCTTGCGAAATATAAGCTTATCAATTGATAGAAATAGTAAAATAGCATTTGTAGGTCAAAATGGACAGGGTAAATCTACTCTTGCAAAAATAATTGTTGGTGATATTAAATCACAGGGTGATATTATACTCGGGCATAACGTTCAAATTGGATATTTTGCTCAGAATCAAGCTGAGTACCTTGATGGCTCAAAAACTGTATTAGAGACAATGATAGATGCAGCTAACGAAACTAATAGAAGTAAAGTAAGAGATATCTTAGGTTCTTTTCTTTTTAAAGGAGATGATGCAGATAAATTTGTAAGGGTTCTCTCTGGTGGAGAAAGAAATAGATTAGCTTTAGCTAAACTTCTTTTACAACCTCTTAACGTTCTTATAATGGATGAGCCTACTAATCACCTTGATATAAAATCTAAAAATGTTCTAAAAATAGCTTTAAATAAATTTGAAGGGACTTTGTTATTGGTTTCACACGATAGAGATTTCTTGCAAGGTTTAGTTAATAAAGTGTATGAGTTTAAAGACAAAAAACTTAAGGAATATTTGGGTGACATAGATTATTATTTACAGGAAAAGAAAGTTGAAAATTTGAGAGAAGTTGAGTTAAAGACTAAAATTAAAGTTGAAAAACCTGTAGATAATAAATTATCTTATAACAACCAAAAGAAGACAAAGTCATTGAATAATAAGTTATCTAAAGTTGAATCAAAAATCGGATATTTAGAAAGAGAAATAAAAGATTTAGATAACAAGCTAGAAGAGAATTATGACAAGTACGCAAACGAAAAAGATTTTTTTGATAATTATCACTTGAAAAAAAAGGATTTAAATATACTAATGAAAGAGTGGGAGTTAATCCAAAATGAACTTACTGAATTAAGGGAACAATAATACATATGTTTAATCAATTATTCTTGTATAATTTAAAAAGCGTTGTATATTTGTAGACTATATCGCGGGATAGAGCAGTAGGTAGCTCGTCGGGCTCATAACCCGAAGGTCACTGGTTCGAGTCCAGTTCCCGCTACTAAGGAGTAATCAGAAATGGTTACTCTTTTTTTTGCTTTAAACTCAATGGTAGTCTTTGTTTCAAGAGAATCATGAAGTGGTATACTTATACATAATCTTAACTCTAGATTGTTATTATCAACCATGGTTATAATTCAAATATATCAAAAATTGCCAGTAAAAGGGTTATAACTGGCAGTAAAACTGGCAGTAAAAACTTCAAAAACTCTGAGAAAATTATTTTATTTCTGACTCCCTATCTCTTAAAATATCGGTTTTCTTTTGAGGGGTAGTCTTCTTAAAACACACTATAACCCTGTGGTTCTGTATATCTGAATCTCAAAAACTTCTACAAGCAATAGATTACACACCGAGTTGTGAGTATTTATATTTTTCTAATTGCAGCCAACGGTTCGTATAACCGCAGTTACGGGTTAATATGCGTTAATTTTCGGTTAAGCACTGACGTTAGCAATTCCGAGTGGATTCGGACGTAGTCGAATCCGCCGTAATTGCGGTTATACATTGTTGTGCATAGTATTTTATTCAAATTTTGGTTCTTTTCGCTCAATTAAATGAGAATTCCTTTTTTCTCGGTCATTCATAGATAAGCAATGTACAGCTAAAATCAATTGTATATTAGGGTCATTTAAGTCAAAATCACTATTCGTTTTTAAGATTTCGTGATATTGAATATCAAACCCATTAAAATCACCAGAAGCGACAAAAGGAATCCAAACTTTCAAAGACTAAATAAATAAAGAGAATGAAGAAAGCTATTTCCAAGGCTCTTAAGTAACCGCAGCCAAAAAAGGCTCACTCAACATCCCCTCTGAATATAGGGGGATTAAACTAAATTCTCTCATAATAAGAGTCATTATATGATGAGTATCAATTAGAGATTTCTTTCTGTTAATTAGATACTGATAATCAGATATTTAAGTAGCGTTTAATCAATTATGTTTTTGTTAAGAACGAACACCCTTTGTCAATAACTATTGCTTGACTATAAAAAAAATAGATATAACTTTATCTAATTAAATGTAATACATACGTCAAACGTACTGCAAATTG